>Ga0326727_10001457_pt1 | contig 87295 bp, 76 predicted proteins | sample MB2enrmetagenome_FD_207643 | JGI IMG/M metagenome (GOLD analysis project Ga0326727, IMG submission 207643) | Lab enriched peat soil microbial communities from McLean, Ithaca, NY, United States - MB29MY | ecosystem: Environmental > Terrestrial > Soil > Wetlands > Peat | place: USA: New York...
GTGTGCCAAATGACTTTTATGCTTCCGAGCCAGGGTAGGGTAAACGGGGGCTTGTGTGATTAGATAACCCCAGGAGAGCTGTACGTAACAAAACCTGTTTTTTTGTGTGAGTTTAAATTGTTACGGCTGCTTAGCGCCTCTCTATCCTTTTCGCTCTATCTGTCTGTTTTTGTAACATAAAAATAATCATTCATTCTTATCTGATTTAAGCCTTCCATGGTAAGCTGTCCAACGCCCGCGACTTTCAGCACTGGCACAATTCAGGGGGATCGGGAAGTACCGCAAACCAGCAAGCGTCGTGAATTGAAAACAAAGGGCTAATATGTGTAAGAGTATTCAGATACCACGAGTAACTTCTGAAGGGAAATGCATACATAAGTGCAGGGAAAAACATGCATTTGTATGGAGCAGCTAGTTTTTCTGAATAGCACCTGAATAGATAAAAGCATTTGCCATTAAATCGCTACAGCCCGCTTATTTAAACTTTTTCAGGGTGTGAGCAAAATTGATTCGCCAGTTTGATAAATATGGCTCAGGCCGAATGGTATAACTTTTGCTATCGTCTCGTCGAGAACATAAGGTATTTCAACGCGATCTCCGAAGGGGCCGGAATCGCCGCGTCAGTCAGCTAAGTTTTCGGTCGTATAGAATATTTCAGCAAGTATTGTGATTGAGCGCGTCTCCACTTTTGATTTACCAAAACCTCTCTTGCTGAAAGCATTCGCAAATGCCTTAACGGAGCAGCAGGTAATCATGTAATTTGCGCATATCGAAGGGCCACAACTTGATGGTGTCTAACAGGAGACAAGGTGGGTATATCGACCGAGTTCCGCGGGTCTCCATTCTTAAGACGGCCTGGTGCGGGATGGCATTCACTGGTGCCGGACTGTGGTCCAGAGCTGCGATGGAAAAGCATATTGCTTGAGGTCAATCAATGGTTTCTTGATGAGACCAGCGATCTGATTTTTCTTTTAAAGCTTCCGGGCGGACAGATCGTTGACTCGAATCGCTCCGCCTCTACAACACTGGGCTATATCGCCTCAGAGCTGTACGGAAAGAGCATATTCGAGATCTTGCCTTCATCCTTTCATGACACGCTGAGCTGGATTGCTGCAGGGTCAGTTTCCCCGGACCGAAGCGAAGTCATAGAAGCAACTTTCCATCGAAAAACCGGCCCAGATCAGCCGGTCATCATTAAAACCCGCGGGATTACTTCAGATCTTGCGGTGATGATGGCCCTTCCAATCCAAAAGCCGGAATGGGCTGAAGAGGTTTTGATGAGGTCGGGCCAGGAATTACGGAATACCACTGACAAGCTTCTTTCTGAAACGACCGAAAAGGATAGATTAGCCAAGCAACTGACGGAACTCAAAAACGAGCTGCGCACCGCTGCCTCGAAATTGACTATCGTGCTGGAAGAAGAGGGAAAGAAGTTCGCCACCGAGATCCAGGAAAGGATCGAGCACGTGCTGACAACCTTGGATTCTGTTCCAGAAGGTCCTTTCCGCTAGGAATCAGAGGAGTGCTGAAAGGCAGTGAAGCTGCTCACAGCTTGCCAATGTGGACAACCCTGTTCAGGCCCGCGGTGCATAACGATACTGATACCAATATGTTAATCCGGCAACCGCCCCTTCCATAATGCCACATAGAAGAGATGTGGAAACTCTTCGCATTTTACCAAGGGTTCCTCCATGATGGAGACTTCGCTAAGTATTATGACATTTTTTGAATGGGGGCTATCGCGCTACTCCTACTTTCACCAAACATTCACTTCGTCCATCAAGGTGCGTCTGCAATGAAAGGAGCATACCATGTTCCATCCACATTTCTTAGACCTGTTCTTCGGCAACCCGCATTCCATGGCCGACACCATGCGCCTGATTTCGCGTACAAGGTCGAGCAGGATAGTCAGCAGGCTTGGAGTGAAGAGAGGGAGAGGGAAATCCAAGCCGTGTCGAGCGAAAAAGTGAAGCATGAAATATGATCCAGTAAACTCTCCTATCAAAGGTAAAACACGTTCGGCCGACATCCACACCTATGGCTTTTATCCCCCTTTCATCCAAGTACCGAGACGTTCTGCTTGATCTTAATCGGCGCTTTGTCATAAACTCTTTCAATGGGAAAATGAGGAGCAAACGGAATTTCGGAGTATCCACTTGGTTCTCCAGCTTCTTTTGGATCGGAGGGAACTTTGGTTGTCGGTATTGATCTTGGGACCACTAAATCTGTAATAGGAGTATATCAAAGGGACGGGCCTTTTATCATACCCGACCATGATGACAGAACCAGCATTCCCTCTACAGTTCTTGTGACTCCATCTGAGGAGATTTTTGCTGGTCACGCTGCCATAAAGCATCCGTCCTTCCTCCACGGCAAGAGTATTACTATCAGTTCCGTAAAAAGGCTGATGGGAAAGCAGGGTGAAACTGGCTGGGGATGGTGGAAAACCTATCCACAGGAGATTTCTGGATTCATTCTTGCTCAGTTGAAGAGCCAGGCAGAGTTGTATTTGGGGCAAGAAGTGACAGATGCAGTAATTGCCATCCCCTCCCATTTTGATGAGAGCCAACGCCGCGCTACTAAAGAGGCTGCCATTATCGCCGGTCTAAAACCGCTTCGACTCCTGAATGAAGCTAATGCTGCAGTGCTCACCTATGGCTATCTGCATTTAGGCAACAACACGGCAAAAGATGAAGAGGTTGTGGTTTTTGACTTTGGCGGAGGGACTCTTGATGTTTCTGCTATCAGGTTCAGTGAGGGCGTTTATGAAGTGCTGTGTGTAGAGGGCGACGGTAGGCTGGGAGGCGATGACTTCGATGACATAATTGTTAGTTATGTGTTGGACCAGTGTCGTCAGAAATTGGGAACTGCTTTAGAATTAACGCCAGCTCAAAATACTATTCTGCGACAGGCGGCCAATCGTATCAAGACCGAGCTAAGTCAGGCTCCCAAGTCTGCCGTGCACTATCCTGGTTTTTTTAAGATTGGAAAAAGATATGCCGACTTGGAGGTCTCTTTGGACCGTATCACCTTCGAGCGACTGTCGCAGCCTCTCTTCGACCGCGCCGCTACGGTATTACGCAAGGCTATCAATTCCGCAAGGGTCAAGGGGGATTTTTACAGAATCCTGCTCATAGGCGGAAGTAGTCGTATTCCTTACATCAGGACAATGATAAAAAAAGAGCTACACATTGAGCCCTTTCATGCTATGGATTCAGAGATGTCAGTTGCGCAAGGGGCCACCATCTGGGCAGGCGTATTAGAAGGAAAACTGAAGGATGTACTGCTCCTGGATGTCATCCCAAGCACTTACGGAATTGAAACCCAAGGCGGTGTGCTAACTCCAATCATTGAGAAGAACACGACGTGTCCAACCAGAAAGTCCTATATCGCTACCACCACCCTTGATAATCAAAGCTCTGTCGCCATCAGGGTGCTACAGGGAGAAGGCACCACGACATCTGACGGTCTTTATTTGGAAACTATCATACTTGAGAATATCCCTCCCGCACCTAAGGGCGTACCTCAGATCGAGGTAACATTCGATATTGACGCGAACATGATCCTTCACGCCTCCGCCGAAGATTTGGCCACGAGAAAGTCACAAAGTCTTGTTGTGCAATCACCATACGGCTTGAACCATGCCCAGATGAGATTAATGAGCCGTAAAGTTGCAACTTGGCTCGAAAATAGCCGACGGGCAGAGATAAAAGAATCAGTTATTCATTTGGTCGAGGCGGTTGCTGACTTACTGAAGCGATTTCCCCAAGCGTTATCTAAAGAACTCATTGAAAAACTCAATGAGGCCCACACTCGACTTCTAATTTCTCAAGACAGCGGGACTGCCAGCGATCTGGCGAATTTTTTTAATCTTAAAAAAATCTATGAGGAAGCTCAGCCCTTTATCGCATGCTACCAAGAAAATGTAAAAAATATAGACAAGCTATGTAAAATGATTGACTCCTTCGTAATGGCTTCGTCAAGCCCTATAAACAATTCTCCAACAATCCTGCTACAGGGTAAAGAATTATTGTTAGACTACCAAGACCGTCGTGTACCCATCGACCAGCTTGAAAACCTTTTCGTATCTGTTCGCAGCGAATACTTAAACGCCTTGGTGTCCTACTATTGTGAATTCCTCTCGGAATTCATTGAATTGGAAGAAGTAAAGCAATGGGAGATGGAACTACCCTTGGCGGTGACCAGGTCTGAATTGGCAGACCAACATCTTGAGAGACTGGCAAAAATTCGCGATATCAAGAGTATAATGAGTAGATTGGCAGCTCATGGAGCAGACTACCGTACGCTATTCTTGGACAAAATCATTCAAAGACTTCGAAATGAGTCAAGAGGCATAACCTACTTTGTAACACTGGGTACTGCTTTTGGAGGATTCTTCTATGACGAGGTAGAAAATAAGCTTAGTATTTCGCTAGTATTGGAAACACATCCAGTTTTGAGTTTTGGATTATTATCCGTAGGATTGCAGCCAAGTAAACCCATATCTCACCGTTTAGCTGCAACTCATTTGATATTTAATACATATAGTCTTCTACCAAAGATAGATGACAGATCATCTATTTCTGAAGTATTGGAATTAATAGAAAGAGAGAGCGATAATCGTTTAAGGCGTCAGGCAATTATATCATTAGGGCAGCTAGAGCTACCTGAAACAGTGCCAACACTTCTCTTGTTGTCCATAACAAAAGATATTCAGTTGTGCTCTCTTGCTTTATCAATGCTGGAGAGAAAGCAGTCATTGGGTAATGATTGTAATAAATTACTTGAATTCATAAAAAAGACAGTACTAAAAGGACACAACTTGAATTATATTGATAAACTTAGTGTAAATAGAATTCGAAAGAGAGGTGCCCCTCGGTTAGGTGAGGTAGCTAAGCGTATCCTTCAGTTTCAAACCAGTCATAGAACGGAACTTTAGATGGAGAGGGCTTGGGTTGAGACCCATTTGCACTTTTTGATGAACAATCTCCGGCCCGAACGTGCGGTTGCGGATATCCCCGTCTTCGAGCCTACAGAACAGTTCTATAACCTTTTGTCGGAAGGCGATGAAGAAGACCTCCAAGTCGCCTGCTGCGAAATTTCCAAGTACCTGAAATTGGAACCTGCACCGGTGGTGCAGTATGACTGGGGTATCAAAATGGAACCTGAGGTAGCTGGTCGCATAATGCAGTGGGACTGTATCATTCAGATTCCGTTCGCTTATGTCGGGAAAAAACTCGCCCTTGGCGCTATAATAGCCCATGAAATGACTCACGCTTTTCTGTTTAAGATAGACTTAGTTCTCGATGACATCAAAGAGAACGAAGCTTTCACAGATTTGACTTCTATTTATCTTGGACTTGGGAAGTTGATTCTAAATGGATGTATCACTACTGGTTCAGATCCCAGTCACTTGGAGATTCTTGGATATCTGCCACCCGAATCTCTTGGTTTTGCTTATAAATCGGTTTGTGCTCTGCGATCTGTCCCGAAGAAAGTGAGTACCACATCTCTATCTCCTGAAGCACTGAAGATAATTGACAGCCGCGATGATGCCGGGTGACGTGCCCCCCAAGAATCGATCCATATGGTAACTTAGACTATGGACGAGAAAAAAGAGGCAGCAAAAGATGCACTCAGGGAAGTATCTTGAAAGCCAACATACACCGAAGTCCGGCAAAGGAGATCTTCTCTATGACTGATCACGACCGCAGGCGGATTTACACATTGAGGTTCCAGATTGATGCAAATAGAATTAATGCAAGTGGTCAGCTCGAAAACATGAATAAGCTTGAGAGATGGCGCAGGGATAAAGTCATCAGCATAAATATGGCTCAGCCAGCACAAAACGAGGCTGCTTACGGTAGCAACAACCGAGCAAGAAAAGCCTATAGATACGTGTTTACCATGACAGAGAGCCGTACTCCAGAGGAGCAAGGGATCTTAAAAGAAATCGAACGTGTGCTGTTTCCCGAAGGAGCGTCAACACAAAGCGAGAAGAATGATGTCGAGATCGTTTTCAACGCGAGGAAGTATGGGTGCATTTTAGTGACCAACGACGGCGGCTCCCGTCGCCAACCTGGCGGAATCCTCGGAAATCGTGACAAACTGCAGCAACTTCTTGGTATACAAGTATTAACAGATGGTGAGGCAGTCGTACTGGTCAGAAAGCTAATCCGAGAGCGTGACGATCGTGAGCGTACAGAATCCGCCATTACAGGGCAGCCTTTGCCAGAATGGGTCGGTAAGGACTAGAGATCATATCAGTTAGAAGAAAAAAAAGGGGGTCTCCGTTTGACCATAACCTTAAGCCTCAGTACCCCAGCCCCCGCATTCCGTGCTACAGAGAACCGGGAAACACCGTAATGGTCTACCCGTGCATCAAAATAATCCCGAATCGGTAGAATAGGTCAAACGGAGACTTGACCGTACGCAGTAACAACTGCTTGATCTAACGGGTTAAAGTCCCGTCCGGGGAATTGTCCGTACACCCCGGTAGCACGCGGGAGCGGCGTTCTGGCAACAGAGGGTCGTGAGTTCCCAAACGGCAAAGCAGCAGGCCGTAACGAAAGTGAACCTGCATGTAGCCTCGTAACTTGATCGAAGATGCCGACCCTGTGGTCATGTGGGGAAGGCCGTTGCGCTTTGGCATGGACAACGGAAGCTGTCTGAGCGATCTTCCGGGGTAGCAAGGTCGGCATGTTGCGAAAGACAGGCAGTCCAGTGCTGGAGACCCGGTAGGGCGGTGATGAGGAACATCAACCGGTGCGTATAAGGAAACGAAATCGCATTGGGCCGTGCCGGGAGTCGGAGGGGTTCATAGTACCGTTTGAGGGTTAGGGACAACAAAACCCGGCTCAAGGGAAGGGACCCTGCTTTGTTCATGCAACCAAGGAGTGGAGGATGAGGGGATTGCAGAAATGCTAACAACCCCGGAAAACATCAGGACACTTCAGAGGAAGCTCTACCGTAAGGCCAAGCAGGACCCAGCCTGTCGCTTCCATGCTCTGTACGACAAGGTGTATCGGGCGGACATCCTCAGTCATGCCTACAACCTTGTGCGTGCCAACAAAGGGAGCGCCGGGATCGATGGCGTGACCTTCGAGGTCATCGAGCAGAGAGAAGGGGCAGCCGCCTTCCTGGCGGAGCTGGCTGGAGCACTGAAGGACAAGACGTACAAACCGGACCCTGTCAAGCGGGTGATGATACCGAAGACCGACGGAAGTCAGCGTCCCCTTGGTATTCCGACCATCCGGGACAGGGTGGCCCAGATGGCCATGAAACTGGTCATCGAGCCCATCTTTGAGGCGGATTTCTGTGATACCTCATACGGGTTCAGGCCGAGGAAGTCTGCCCACGACGCAGTCGATGATGTCAGGCACACCATGAACAGAGGGTACACTGAAGTTATCGACGCCGATCTTTCCAAATACTTCGATACGATCCCTCATTCCAATCTCATGGCGACGGTAGCCCAGCGGATCAGTGATGGAGCGATCCTGGGCCTGATACAGATGTGGCTCAAGGCGCCTGTTATGGAGGTGGACAAGGATGGAACGAAGCGCAATATCGGCGGCGGCAAAGGCAACCGCAAAGGTACGCCCCAAGGCGGTGTGGTCTCACCGCTGCTGGCCAATCTCTACCTGCATCTTTTGGATAGGATATGGGAACGGAGACAGTTACAGCAACGGCTAGGCGCACGCATTGTGCGATACGCAGACGATATTGTCATCGTCTGTCGACATGGCGTCGAAAAGCCAATGGATGTCTTGCGGCGGGTACTGGAGCGGCTGGGATTGACCCTCAATGAGGCGAAGACGAAAATAGTCAACGCCCTGGAAGGGAAGTTCGATTTCCTGGGATTCTCAATCGGGATGAATATAAGCAGAAGGACGGGTAAACGCTATGCGCACGTCCAACCATCGAAGAAGTCTCTGAAGGCTATCAAGGATCGCGTAACCGCCCTCACGAAACGAGAGAGGACAATGCTACCTCTTGATCGGATCGTGGGGGAGATAAACGCCACCACGCGAGGCTGGGTCGGCTACTTTCACTTCAAGAACTGCAGTGAGTCCCTGAAACATGTACGGGCGCACGTAGAACAACGGCTGCGGACCCACCTGTGCAAACGGCACAAGGTCAGAGACAGAAAGGCGGGCTTTATCAAGTTTGATAACCGGATTCTCTACGAAAAGTACGGGTTGTACAAGGTGCCCACGACAGCGGGCTGGACAAGGGCGCATGCCCTGCGGTGAAGAACATCGGAAAGCCGTGTGCGGGAAAACCGCATGCACGGTTTGATGAGGGAGGGCAGGCTCAATGCCTGCTCTCTACTCTACCCCCAGCACTTCTTCCATCACCAGTCATACGGTAGTGCTGTCTGATCGCGCAGACTGACTAACCGTAAGGAGTATAGTACATTACCTTTAGTTCAGTTCACAGGTAAACATTGGAACCGAAATCGACGCACGAGTTGAAACTTGGATGCTAAGCCAGAGGCGATTCAATAAGGTTCTTGTCACAAATCACTTTGGTTATTATGTTTGCGAACAGGAACCGGTCCGCTGAGCATCTTCATTGTGACTATACCGCCGTTGCGCGGTACACGGGAGGCAGAAATGGCCCACGGTGTTTGGCCTGCCCCATAAGCATTCCCGCAGGACACGAGGTGTGTGGGAAAAGGAGATGAACGGTGGATCCGTTGATTTCTCTTGAGCTTCGTTGGTTTCTAGACGGGGAAATTCTCCCCCACTTAAGTACATGGTTCCATGAACATTTGCCTGGCAATCATGTTGGCCCGCCAGAAAAGCGCGATGACGTCTATCTGTACTTACCTAAGGTTGAAGACATCGGTGTAAAATTGCGCCAGGGCAAATTGGAGATCAAATGGAGGCAACTTGCGAGACCCTATAGAGGTCCCCATGGCGCAGCCGGCCAGGTGGAACGTTGGATTAAATGGGATTGGAACGACCCCGAGGGGGCACCGCTCCAGAACATTAAAACATTTCAGTCTCCTTTGGGGCCATGGATCATCGTTGAGAAGAGTCGATGGCAGCGCAAATACCTCTGGGCCAGCGGCAATTTCAGACCGGCACCAAAGAGCGATAGGCTTAAATCCGGGGCGGCAGTCGAAATTGCAGGGCTCAAACTCCACGGCAATTCGTATACCACTATGCTGATTGAAACATTTGCGCCTGACCAGAGGGCACAGGAGGAGATCTTAGATGCCGCCGTAGCTTACTTTTTGCATCATCTTCCTATGCCTCTACCAGCATCTTGGGAATCTTACGGATATCCACAATGGCTTGGGAAAAGGGAGGTGAGCGCATGAACCGAAATGTTTCAGAGAATCTGCGCGAGCAGAGGTGGAATGAATTGGTCACGATTGAATACAAGTACATATCTGACCTGTTTAGGGCGAATGAAGAAATGGGCGAAAAACGCGTCGCGCTGTTCGTCAGTCTTAGCGCCGGCCTAGGCGCTGCAGCACTCGTGGCCAAGGAAGTGTGGAGGGGAACTTTTCCGGGAATCTTCCTGGCAGTCAACGTCGCCTGGCTTTTGTTCGGATATCTGACTTTCTTGCGAGTCGTTCATCGAAATACAGTGACGGACAAGTACAAGAGGCAGCTACGCAACCTGCGTCAATGGTTTGTGGACGAAGGTGACGTAAAGGTGCTTAAACTTATCCCATACGATCCTTATGGCCCGCCGGATGACCAGCACCCTCCACTGAGATTCTTCTCCGGCAACGGAGGATACGCTGAGTTGGCCGGGCTCATCAATGCGATTGCCGCGGGTGCGTTCGGCTGGCAAATAACCCACCTTGCGCTCTCACCCGATTTAATATTATTCCCCGACGAGGGGACTGGTAACTGGGTTGCGTTGGCTGTTGCGACAGTATTTGTCATAATCACCTGGAAGTTGCTCTCCTACCAAGCATTCCGAATTTACGGGGAAAGACTTCGGCATGAGCTTGCAAGTAGTACGGAATCCCACTTCCACCGCAGCCAATACTGCATTCTCGGTGTCGGTGAGAGTGGTTTAGGGTCGGACCAGGATAATAACTCCGTATTTATGGATATACGCTAAAAATACATGGCCTATTAGTGCTTAAAAGCGCGTTTTCGGCCACAAAATGATATCCCTAAGCCGGGGCTTGGGGCTCGCCTGGCGGATCAGGGAAGGAAGTGTCGTTTGGCACTGACCGTCGATGAAGCAACTCGGGCTTGCCTTAGATGATCGTTTTTGACCTCAAAAATACGCTTCTAAGCCTCATACAAGCCATGATTTTGAATCCTTGTCATGTAAATTCAGACAGTTATCGCGGCCCGACCCCTTTTGCGGCGGCAGGGTCGGACTATTGGCCCTGCCTTCTTTTTCTTCCTTCCGTGACCGTAAAGCCTTCATTATCGACAAAACACCGGCAGTCGCTCGAAGACATGTTCGCCTGCCGCACCGGAAAAGGTGCGGCAGGCGGATAATGCGGGTGGAGATGGTTTCGTGTTGGGGCTCCAGCACCTGTCCGATTTAGGGTGTGCATATGCAATGGCAGGCGCCGCGCACACCCCGTCGCGACTCCTCAAGTGATGATTTCGCCGAGGTTCGCTCAGGCAACAGCAGAAGACACCGGCGCCGCTTGCGACACTGAGACGGCGGAAGACTCCTCCAGTTTCAGATCGTACGGATCGGTGCCAATCCCGACGATTTGTTTCTGCGGCGCCCAAGTGGCGCCGTTGAAATGCGAATAAAAAACGCGATCATCACCCATTAGGCCTTTCCACGCCATGTAAAGCTGATCGTTGTAGACCGCCAGCGACGGTCCCACACTCGTCCCGATACCCGAAATCAGCATCTGCGCCGCCCAGTTCGTTCCATCGAAACGCGAGTAGAAGATGCGCTGATCGGCACTCATTCCCTTCCACGCAGCGTACAGCATACCGTTGAACACCGCTATAGACGCCCCTTCACTCGTGGCCACACCGGGAACCTGTTTCTGGGCCGCCCATGTTGTGCCGTTGAAATGCGAGTAGTAGATGCCTTGATCGTTGTTCATACCCTTCCAGATCATGTAGAGCGCCCCTTGGAAAACAGCCAGTGAGGGTCCGACGCTCGTGGCCACGCCCGAGACGTATTGCTGCGGCGCCCAGTGCGCGCCGTCGAAGCTTGACGAGAAGATTCGCTGATCGTCCAACATGCCCTTCCAGGCCATGTAGAGCTTGCCGTTGAAGACGGCCAATGAGGGTCCGACGCTCGTGGCCACGCCCGAGACATATTGCTGCGGCACCCAGTGCGCGCCGTCGAAGCTTGACCAGAAGATTCGCTGATCGACGTCCATTCCCTTCCAGGCCATATAAAGCTTGCCGTTGAAGACGGCGAGCGAAACCCCGCTGCTCGTCGCCACGCCGGATACAAACTGCTGGGGCGCCCAGGTCGCACCGTCGAAGTTCGACCAGAATATACGCTGATCGTGTTCGACGCCCTTCCAGGCCATGTACAGACGCTGGTTGAACAACTCCAGGGCGGGTGGCTTACCGGCCCCGCGCAGCATGTTAAGCATCTTGATGCCGTCGATACTACCCAAGCCCGTGCACGCATCCCAGCCGGGGCCGGCCGGATACCCGGGGGTGCCGCCATTGGCGTTGTTGGCCGGTCCCGCACCCGGGACGATATCCCGGAAGCCTAAAGAGCCCTTGGCATAGAAGACTGGATTGATGAAGCCAAGATTTTCGCCCAGGGCAGCATTGAGCTTGGCGATAAATCCCGCCCACAACGGCGCCGACGCACTCGTGCCGTTTCCGATCATCGGACTGTCGCCAACGTAGAGACCTGAATACCCAGACTTGTAGCTGGCATTGGCAGCCACATCCGGCACGCCGCGCCCGACGCGCTTATCCGGATTCACCGAATGGGGAACATTCGCATCGGCCTGGTAGAACGGCAGCGCAAAGAAATCGCTGACGCCGCCTCCGGTAGTGCCCCAGTGATTCGGGTCCGACGGATCCGGGTCGTTCCACACATATTCGTCGAAGCTGCTGCCAGAGATGTTTCCAACCGTTGTGCCGCCGACGGACAGCACCCACGGGTCGCTGGCCGGGTACTGCACGTGAGCCTTGCCATCCGAGACTTTCGAGTTGGAGCCGGTGTCGCCGGAGGCGATGCAAACCGTAATGCCCTGCATCGCCGCATCATGCAATAGATTGCTGACCGTATTGACAAACGCTGTCGTGATGCCCTCGGATGCCAGAGTTGCCGCGTCATCTCCGTTCGAGATGTACCAACTGCTTGACAAAACAGAGCATACCGGATCGCCGGGGCGGGGATGGGCGACCCGATCGAGGATGTCGATCCACCCCGCCTGGCCGTAGTTCGTCGATATGTAGACGGCGATTGAAGCACCATTCGCAGCCGCTGCCGCAATGCCGATGTCCTGGGTGGTTTCCCCATAGGGGTCGGAGCCGGAATTGGTGCCGTGCACCAAAACGTCGTGTACGGTCGGCATCGTGTAGCCGGCGCCCAAGCCATTGAAGAGCAGTTGGATATCGTGAATCGCATAACCCGACATCGAAACAATGCCTATCGTTTGGCCCGCGGCCGAATTGGTCGGGAAGTTGTAGAGCGCCTTCAGCGTCGGAATGGAATCCGGGTGGGTGTTCGGCGGATCGGCGCTGTTGCGCTTGCTGATCGGCCTGTTGTCCAAACCAAAGACGCCCTCCACGATATCGGCCAACTCCACGGGAACATGGACAAAGCCTGTTCGCCCTCGATATGTCTCCTTCGAGGGCTTCTTTCGCCGGCCGTGAACAACGAAATCGGCAGAATATTTCGCTAAGTCGACGGCAAATGCCTTGCTCATCTGCGCAACGGTGCCGGAGACCATGATCGTGCGCCCGGCCGTATTGGTCTCGACGACCGTCAGACCGGCATCCTTGACAAACTGCTCGACCTTGGCGACGTCGTCGGGATGGGCGCCGTACTTCGATGTGAATTCGGCATTCGGCAGCGGCTTACGGTCGGTAAAGGGAATCGACGAAAACTCAGAAAGGTCCGGGGCGCCGGGTCCATCAGTTCGGCGCCGAAGCGAAATCGTGACCTGAATGGTCTCATTGGGGTCGGCAGGTCCTTCAACCTTTGCATCAATCGGTTGGAGGCGTTGGCTACCTGCGATGCCATGGTAATTGGTGGGAATCTGCTGGTTTGCCATTGTCAAATCTCCTGAAATTGGATGTAATTGGCGTTGACGCGAACTCAACGTAAGGACGCTGAGTCGTTACAAACGGGGGCCGTGAGCGCAATCAAAGGTTTTCTGCGCATAGCAAACTGCTTTTTCGATTCTCCGACACACCTCCTCTTGTATCAAGCCTCACGGCAAAGAGAGACGATTCCTGCCGAAAGGTTCTAGAGTTGATGGAAATGGTGGTCGAATGCTGCAACATGACGAGAGCGCTGCACCAGGTTTAAGCAAGAACCGGGCGGCAGTTGGAATTTGACTGTAATGGACCGCGCCAAATCAGGTAATGCAACCCATCTTCGATCCGGTCTTTTGCGATCCGCTTCTTCGGTGGTTTCGACCACGGAATATCCTTCGGATAACATCGAGAAAGACAAAAGCACCCGTATTCAGCTGTCTAAGAGTTAGAGTTCAAACGGGTCGAGTTCAAACGGGTCGGGCCAAGATAATAACCCGGTTTCTAAGGATAAATGTTAAAAACACATGCCTTATCAGCGCTTAAAAGCACCTTTTTGACCCCGAAATAATACCGCTAACCCGGGCCATGGGCTCACCTGGCGGATCAGGCAAGGAAGTGTCGTTTGGCTCTGGCCATGGATGAGCAACTCCGGCGTGCGTTAGATGATCGTTTTTGACCCTCAAAATACGCTTCTAAGCCTCGTACGAGCCATGATTTTGAATCCTTGTCATGTAAATTCGGCCGGTTATCGCGGCCCAACCCCTTTTGCGGTCAGCTGAGATTTGGGGTAATTGGGGTGAGTGTTCCTCCTTATGATTTGGGTTTTAGATTGCATTATAGAGCCGCTGACATGAAAATGAATGGACCTAAAGTCAATGCTGTCGAAACGAGATCTCTCTGAGTAATTTCTTGCTACCCATATCACACGAAGGTTTCAAGAAGGTTACGTCTCACCTGCTCTTCATAAAGGTTAGAATGGCGTCCCGACTGTGTTTGCGTGAAAGGGCCCCACTCCAAATATAATTTTTATTGGTCGACATCAAGGAAATGAGGTGTTTGAGGAACGGTCACGGCAAAAATCGAAAATGGGGGCAGCAGGTAACTGGGCGCCGCCACTGATCAACATCGCTGAGAAACTAAAGAGGTTGGACGTCCCGAACTGTCCATAATCAGCTCGATGAGACAAACATCGTTGCAAGCCAAGATTAGGTGGCTCCGGTAAGGGCGGTCGTGGAGAAATTTATTGAGGAGGCATTAGAACGGAGTAATTCCAGAGATCCCTTTTGTTGCGGAGATCAGAGTTACAGGGCGTAGGAAGTGATTTCGAATGCAATATATGACTAATCAAACTCCATCCTATCGCAGTACGTTAAAAATCCTTGAAGTAGCCGCTCGCTTAGGCGCCGAAAAAGTCTACACTCCTCGCCACTGTATGTAATTATATTCGGGGCGGGGAGCACAACGGATATCACTCTGATCTCGGCAGCCAATTCCTTTTCATCGGGAAGGGCGGTCCGATACTCCCAGGCCATCACCTTGTTCGGGAGCCCTTCCAGCGCGTACCTCTCTACGACCTCGTTTTTCTGTGCGCAGAGGATCAATCCTACCGGTGGGTTTTCACCCTCGTGAACCCAGGTTTTCTCGCGCATAGTTGAGATAGAGGTGCATTTGGCCGGCATCGGCATGGGTGAGCTTGCCGATCTTGAGGTCGATAATCACCGGATACTGCAGTGAACAGTGAGCAGGATGCGGGAAGCGGAAAACGGGAAACGGGAAACTTCCCGCTCTCTGGCCGGCGATCGAAAAAATCGTTCAATCTGCCCCAAATTTGACCTGACTATTGGAAGTAGAATTGTGGGCGTTTAATAAAACAAAACGGTCGTTTTCCATACAAAACGAGAAAGCTGCCGCGGCCGAAGGCCCCGCACGACAGCAAAAAAACGTTTAGTGCACTAACACCCCCGATAATTGCCTCACAATAATGCGTCAGAGGGTAATCGCATCTATACTATCGCTATGAGCGGCTAAATGGGTTAAAAGTGGTGTGTCCCGGGGGTATAAAGCTTCTGGTTTTGCAGTTCCCCGGCGCCGGCTGTGGCCTTTATAACTCCGATTCCCGGCAGTCGAATTGCCGGTCATATAAGGAGCGTAAGTGCAAGCAATAAAGATTACTGTCAACGGCCTCGATCAGGAGATTCCTGCCGGAACAACGGTCGAGGGTATCCTCGATATCATGGAGGAACCGGTCCGACACGACATGATCGTCGAAGTTAACGGGAAGTTCACCCACGTCAAGGAGTACAGCGCTACAACCTTTAAAGAAGGGGATAAACTCGAGGTGATCTACCTGGACTTCGGGGGGTAAGTCATTTGATTCACAAGGAAAACAGTGTCGGGGTAAGTCATTGAATTCACTGGGAAAACATGAAGCATAGATCTCCGGTCGTTGCAAACAGTGCGATCAGATTGCGTTTATAGTAATGTTTCCATTTCGTTTCCATAGCCGGCAAGGCAAGACATGCAAAGTATTGTCACGAAAGGCGCGATGACCGCCGATCAAGTCCACAGATACAGCAGGCAGATGCTGCTGCCCGAGATCGGTGAGGAAGGGCAGCTAAAGCTGTTGCGCTCAAGGGTCCTGCTCGTGGGCGCCGGCGGTCTCGGCAGCCCGATTGCTATCTACCTTGCTGCAGGCGGCATCGGCCGATTGGGAATCGTCGATTCCGACAGGGTCGATCTGAGCAACATCCACAGGCAGGTCCTGTATGGCACCACCGACGTGGGAAGGCCCAAAACCGAATCGGCCAGGGAGAAATTGCAAAAAATCAATCCGGACATCACAGTGACCATCCATCAGGAGAGATTCACGTCCGGCAACGCGTTAAAGCTCATTGAAGCCTATGACGTGGTTGTAGACGGCTCAGATAATCCGGAGACCAAATTCCTACTAAACGACGCGGCTTTTTTTGCAGGAAAACCTTATATTTTCGGAGGGGCAGTCGGGTTTGGCGGTCAGGCAAGCGTCTTCTTTCCCAAAGGAGGCGGGCCATGCATGCGATGCATGGTCCCCGAGATGCCGCAACCCGGCACCGTGCCCACCTGCAGCGAAGTGGGGGTGTTCGGAATCGTTCCCGGACAAATCGGCCTGGTGCAGGCCGGCGAAGTCGTAAAACTAATACTGGGCATAGGCAAGACTCTCATGGGCCGATTTCTTGTCTACGACTGCCTGCAGGCCGAGTTCAGGACCTTGACCGTAACCAGAGACCCGTCATGTCCGCTTTGTGGCGAAACTCCGACTATTATGGGCATTTAATCTGATACTTGAATAGGATTTTGTTCATGGAAGTTTTCAGGCGCATTTCGGAATTATTGGCGGAGAGTGAGAGCTTTGTGCTGGCTGTGATAGTAAGCCGGTCGGGCTCAGCGCCTCGCGACGCCGGCGCAAGAATGGTGGTCAGGAAAGACGGTTCGATTGCCGGGACGATCGGTGGAGGCATTCTTGAAGCCACGGTGATGGACATTGCCAAATCGGTATTCATTGACAAGATGCCGGTGCTTCGAAAATTCGTGTTCACGGCTGAAGACGCCGAACGGATAGGAATGATCTGTGGAGGACAGGTTGAGGTTCTAGTCCATTTCGTGGAGCACTCCAAGCCATCGAACATCCAGCTCTACCAGGAAATCCTTGAAACCATACGGTCGCGCAAGCCCGGGTGGATTATCACTGAACTCCCCTCCACCAAGAATGCCGGGGAGGCGCGGGTGCAGCATCTCGCCAGAGGCGGCACCACAGTGGCAGGCTCGATGGACGACGATACTCTTCGGGCGCTTACCGTTCAGGCAGGTGCAAGACAGGCGGAGGTGGCCGTGCACGGCGACAGGCGGTTTCTCGTCGAAAGCCTTTGCTGTGAAGATACGGTGTATATTTTCGGGGCCGGGCATGTTTCCCAAAAACTGGCCCCTCTGACCGGTTTCGTAGGGTTTCAAACCGTAGTGCTGGACGATCGACAGCAATTTGCCAATCGGGAGTTGTTCGCAACCGCAGATCGAATCGTTGTCCTGGATTCCTTTGCTCAAGCACTGGAAGGGTTGGAAATCAACGAGGACAGCTACCTGGTGCTTGTAACTCGCGGGCATATTCACGATAAGACGCTGCTCGGGCAGGCGCTGCGCACGCGTGCGGGATACATAGGCATGATCGGGAGCCGAAAAAAACGCGACGCTGTCTATGAAGAGCTGAGTTCGGAAGGCTTTTCGCGGCATGATTTCGACAGGGTCTGCTCGCCCATTGGACTCGATATCGGGGCCGAGACCCCTGAAGAGATCGCAGTGAGCATTGTGGCAGAGCTTATCCGGGCAAGGGCCGGGAGAAGTCGATGAGGACACGCGTCAGAATCGCTGCGTTGATCCCACCTTCCCCTCCGGCACTCGGGTTACTCTCCGTGAGAGCCCCTGCATCTTAACTTTGTCCGGATTTCCCACCCGTGCGGAGGGAAATCTCTGAGGCTCAACTGCGCTTCCCCTGCACTGCGCCAACCTCTTCAACGCGACAATCCGGTAGAGGGGACTTCCGGCAACCGCAGTCTATCGCTGTAGCGGCGGCGTGATGTCCGGTTCCGTCAACCGTACGACATCCGAGACGTTGATCTCCATCATTTTGATACTGGCAAGGACACGTGCGGTATTCTTTTTCACCGCTGGAAATTGATCGCCCATTTCACTCAGCGCCAGGGCGGCCTTCTTGAGCAGTTGTATCTGATCGTCCAGTTTTTCAATATCCGGTTGTTCCGTCATTGCTTATATCCTCCATTGAAAAATGGGACTAATGTCCTTTTCGCAGGTCCTTGAACCGTCGGGCTTTCACTTCATACCGGGGCAACTTGCCCAGGTCATAAAACCCGATCGTATAGCCCAGATTGGTTTTGAGTCTGAGCTGGTGTTTCAATTGAGCTTCGATCTGCGCGATGTTGTTTTCATTTCCCGGCAAGAGTTCGACCTTGAGGCTGATCGTGTCGCTGTCTCCGAACTTATCCACGACCACTTCATATTCGTTGCCGAGACCCTCCATACTTCGAACCACCTCTTCAATCGCAACCGGAGACAGGAGAACGCCCTTCACCTTGGTGATATCGTCCATGCGCCCGAGCACCCCGCCTTTGATCAGCCGAAATGTGCGTCCACAGGAACACGGATTTGCATCCCATTCGATCACATCCTTGGAATCGAACCGGACACAGGGCATGGCCATCCGGTCCAGCGCAGTGATGACCATCTTTCCTCTGCGTCCAGGTTCGTCTATGATCGCTCCGGTTTCAATGTCTTCGATTTCAACCAGAAATAGCGCCTCGTTAACGTGTATGCCGCCAGGCTGGTCCAGACACTCGTATGACCAGGCGCCGATCTCGGTGGCGCCGGCATGGTCGAAAACTTTCGCATTCCATGCCTCTTCCATTCTCTTTTTCGTCGCAGGAACGCTTGCGCCGGGTTCACCGGCACAGGTTATTCTCCTTATCCCAAACGTCGCCGGATCAATGCCGAGCTTTTTCGCAGTCTCAGCCATTCCCAGCATATAGGTCGGGGTACCCATCATTGCAGTGGGTTTTAGTTCCTGTATCTTTAGAATCCTGGCCTGTGTGTCCAGTACACCACCCGGCACCACCTCGCATCCGATCTTTTCAGCAGCATAGTGTCCCGCCCAGAAAGCCACGAAAATATTGTATCCGAAAGGAATGAATACTCGATCCGTGGGCCTGTATCCCTGTGCCCAAAGAATGAATGCCCAGCACTCGGACCACCAATCCCAATCCTGCCACGAGTCGGCCTGATAAACCGGTTGCCCGGTTGTGCCGCTGGTTTGACGAAAATTGCTTACCTCCTCCAGAGGAAGGCAAAGGCAGTCTCCATAGGGAAAGGGATCTTTGCACTGAATGCACCTCATCATGGATTTCTCCACCTTGGGCACACGCGCGATATCCTTAAATTCCCGGATATCTGAAGGAGTGATGCCGGCTTTATCATACAGGGACCGGTGGAATCTGGAATTTTCGTACGCCCATCCGAATATGGATTTGAACTTCTTCAACTGGAGGGCGAGCAGCTTCTCCCTGGGCAGGGTTTCCAGTACAGGGTTCCAATAACGTTGTTCTGAGATCATGGACTCATCTCCTTAACTCCGAGGTAGGACGCGTTGGTACGGGTTTGCGGCCCCGCGCCAACGCTATCGAGCATATTTTATTCGCCCCAGTGACAACCAGGCGCCAAGCCTCTGTTTGCGGACCCTCGCATCTCATTACGACGGCATGAGCCCCATGGCTTTCCAGTAGAAGGTGCTGACGACGATTCCGATAATAATGGCAATGGCGTAAAGGGCGCCGGCAGTTGCAACCTGACTGCCGGACCACCCCCTCGATTTGGTCACGGAGTCGCTTATCATGATAAAGGGCTGCTGGTAGGCCAAAAAGAAGGAATTACCCGCAGCGATGAAGGCAACGCTTACCAGGACCGGATTGAGCCCGAAGTTCTGAAAGAGAGGGATGAACACGGGAGAAAGGATGGCAAAGGTCGTAAACCCCCACGGAATGTCTATAAAGCGAATGGCCCACAGCACCAGCGTGAGGACCAGGAGGAGCACCATGGGCGAACCAGCCAGGGAGAGGACGCCCGGTTCGATGATCGGCTTGGCCCAGTCTGAAACGCCCGCCTTGCCGAGCATGGCCGACAGGCCGACCACTACTCCGAAAAAATTGATGACGTCCCAGTTAACCCCGGTACCTATGTCGGAGATCTTAATGATTCCGAAGAGCATCAGGGCTATAAAACCCATTAATGCAGCCTCCACCGTCTTGATTCCCGTCCATTTGTCGGTGGAGAAAAGTATAAGGGCCGCCGTGAGAATGACACCGGTCACTATTTCATCTTTCGTGATTTTGCCCAGGGCTGCATGCTGTTCCTTGAAAGCCTCTTGATTCAACTGAAGTGGTTCAGCAGGCTTGAGAACTACATAAAGGAGACCCAGGAATACTACAGTGATAAGAAACCAGGGAAAAGCCATGTACTCGAACCATACTCCCGGCGTGACAATCGCCCTGATCTCCGGAGGATAGAACCCCATCATGAAGATACCCCACAGGGAACCCGTCTGCCAGCCGATGCCTGGAAGCAGGGCAGTTGCAAAGGCGACAAAACAGATAAAAGCAGCGCCCCTGGACTTATCTTCCAGCTTACATGCCTCGACTAGGCCGATGGCAATGGGCATGACAATGGCCAATCTCACCGTAATGGATGGTGTGAGGGCCGAGAGGGCCAATCCGATAATGAACCAGCTTACGCATAAGCCCATGTAAGTGGGTTTGAACGTTTTGAGGACGGTATAGGCGATTCGTTTTCCGAGCCCGGTCTTCATCAGGGCGAATCCATAAAAGAGCGCGGGGATCAATACCCATACCGCGGGGGATGTGTATCCCTTGATGACGACATCCAAAGGCAACTTCAGCAAGAGGGCCCCGGCAAGGATTATGGCCCCTCCAACGAAGTAGGGATAAGTAGCGGGCCTGAAAATCCAGAAAGAGAGGCCGAGGAGCGTTACTCCGATCATGCCGTTTCCCTGGGCAGAAAGACCGGAAATGGGTTTTGCAAAAATAATGAAGGCTGCAAGCAAGGCAGAGACAATAAGACCCGCTTTTATCACATCAAAACTTGCCGTCCGCTGCCGCCCTGGTTCCAATGCTACCGTTTTTTCCGACTTACCCATGAGAAAACCTCCGTCGTTGCTTCCAGGTGTTAACACCGTTAACGCGGGCGAGTGTCCTATCCTGCTGGAGTTCAAGGATCGGGACTCACACATGCGAAGGTTCCGGCAGTAACCTGCCGGGACCTTCGACCCAGGGTCGCCTATCAGAATTGCACTCTATAAAAACATTACTCTATGAATGCCCAAGGGATCAGTATCCTGACAGACAGGACAGGCAGCTTAGATTTGAGAGCAGTTGAGAAGTGAACTCTAAAAATCGCAGGAAGTGTAATAATAATAATAAACGTAAGAATAAATGAGGTGATCAACCTCAACCCTTAGTACATCTTGAAGAGCCTCCGAAAAGCCCTCGGCTCGCTCAGGCTTGTTTCGCCGCCTTCCTCAGCTCGAATCGTTTTAATTTCCCGGTGGCGGTCTTCGGCAGCTCTTCCATAAATTCGATCCATCGCGGGAACTTGTAATGGGCGAGTTGATGCTTGACGTAATTCTTGAGTTCCTGTTCCATTTGAGCATCCGGTGAATACCCGGGCTTCAGAACCACGAAGGCTTTGGGTTTTATTAGTTTGTCCGCATCCGGCGCACCGACGACCGCACATTCGAGGACTGCGGGATGTGCGATAAGACAGGACTCGACCTCTACCGGGGAAACCCAGATACCTCCCGCTTTGAGCATATCGTCGCTTCGTCCCACGTAGTAGTAGAACCCTTCTTGATCCCTGTAATATTTGTCGTCGGTGTTTATCCAATCGCCGAGGATGGTGGCTTTGGTCTTTTCGTGCTTATTCCAGTAGGCTGCGCAGATGCTGTCTCCCTTGATGAGCAATGTGCCGATCTGCCCGTCCGGCACATCTTCGAATTTCTCATCGACGATCCTGGCTTCGTATCCCGGAACCACTTTCCCCGAGCTTCCAGGCTTTATGCAGTCGGCGCAGTTCGAGATAAAAATGTGAGCGATTTCGGTCGAGCCGATCCCATCGGCAATCTGAACGTGGTGACGTTCCACCCATCGCCTGAGTATGTCAGCGGGAAGCGCTTCTCCGGCGGATACGCAAAGCCTCACTCCATTGAGGCTGCCTTCTTCCTGCAGCATGGAGGCATACAGGGTCGGGACGCCAAAAAAGAGCGTAGGCCTGTAGCGGCGGATGGTATCGTAGACCACGGCAGGTGTGGGCCGCGCCGGCAGATACACCGACGTCGCCCCAACGCTGAACGGGAAATAGAGTGCATTGCCCAGTCCATAGGCGAAAAACAGCTTGGCGGCCGAAAAACATACGTCGTTTTCCCGAATCCCCAATACCTGTTTTCCATAGGTCTCAACCGAATAGACCATGTCATGCTGTAGATGAACAGCGCCCTTGGGTTTTCCCGTCGACCCCGAGCTGTAGAGCCAGAAGCAGGCATCGTCAGGAGTAGTCGGCGCAAAGTCCATCTCACTCGAACGCCCTTCGATCAGTTTATCAAAAGAGATGGCCCATTCGGGCGCCGGCCCGTTTACCACAATGGTGTGTTCGACGAACCGGAGTTCTTCTCTTATCGGCTCAATGACATCGAGAAGGGCGGCATCGACAATAAGTACTCTTGGGCGGCCATCGTTGAGGAGATACGAATAATCCGCGGGGCGCAGCAGCGTATTGAGGCAGACCGGCACCGCCCCCATCTTAATGGCCCCGAAAAATGCCTGCGGAAAGATTTCGGTATCGAGAAGAAGCAGCGCTACGCGGTCCTCCATCCTTACACCGAGGCCTTTTAGCCCGTTGCCGATCCGGTTCACGCCGGCCTGCATCCCCGCATATGTCAAAGATCGATCCTCACACAGGACAGCCACTTTATTGCCGCGGCCCTCTCGAACATTTCGATCGACAAAATAATCGGCCGCGTTGAATTGCCCTGGAAGCGTCAGTTCAAAACCCATCTAACTTCTCCTTCTTTTGTCGGTTTCTTTGTAGGCGGTCACCGGGGGGAGAGCTGTCAGGACAGGCCGTCATCGACATCGCCCGGCATCTTTCCGTGTTCCTGGAGATACCCCGAATCAGCGTTCTCTCCCGCTTGGAGTACATCTTCTCTTCCTCATATTCGAACCAGACGGCGTTATAGTTCTCATCAAGTGCGTCCCTTGCTTCAACTAACTTCTCTTCAGTCAATCGCTCAAAGAATTATTCTCATTCTTCTTTACTCTGACCAGAGTTCTTTCTTCTTCAGGGATAGACGGCGGAACAGGCTCGCCGGAAATCTTCTTCACCGCACCGAAACGAGTGGGACAAGCGTCAAAGCAGGTTCCGCATTTTATGCATTTTTCCTGGTCAATTACATGAATCCGGTTCTTGCCTCCTACGATCGCCTCTACAGGGCATTTCTTAAGGCAAATCATGCAGGCCCGGCACTTATCCGGATCGATATGGTACGAGATTACTTCGCGAAATAACTGGTCTATCTCGTCACTGGTGAAAAGTTCATCATATTCTTCTTCTTTATCCAGACGCAGCGCCAGTTTGTCCATTTTTACCAGCTTAATGTACGGAATTAATTTATTGACTGCTTCAAGTTTGGACTTTAATTCATTTCCGTCAATTCCCTCACCTTTGCCAAGAGGTCCTAACGCTTTTACCTTCTTGACAAAATTACCAACATTTTCGACAAAAAGATTTGCTTCACTGCCGGACTGAAATCCGATCGTCAATCTTTCCGGATTCAGCCCTATATTCTGCATTATTTTTTTGAATATATTCACCATGCTTAATGCCTGGTAGTTACCATGAGTAGTATAATTACATTCATTTAAATGGCAGGCGCCGATAAACACCCCATCCACGCCCTTCAAAAAAGCCCTGAGTACGAACGCCATATCGACTCTACCGGAACACATGACGCGGATAAGTCTCATTTCAGTTGAATATTGCAGTCTGGAAACTCCAGCCAGGTCAGCAGCGCCATACGCTCACCAATGGCACACAAAACCTAATATTCGTGGTTTAAATGTAACTCCCTTACCCATTCATTTTCACCTTATTGCTTATACAATCCACGCTTTATTCATTCGTATATTTCTACAATATTTTTACCCGACATAGCACCTTGTTGTGATATCGTCCTCTGAAAGCACTGCATCAATTTCACACAAAAGCTCCTTATCGGTAAAGTGCTTCAGTTGTATAGCATTTGTTGCACATTTTGCGTTGCAGAGACCATCCCCTTTACAAAGAACAGAATTGACCACAGCCTTTTTGCCTTTCGGCGTATCACGGAACTCGATGGCGCCGTACGTGCACACTGTGATGCATGCCCCGCACGAAATACATTTATTCTCATCCACTTCGCAAACAGCGCCGGAGGCGACAACCGTATCACTTGAAAGAAGCGTCAGGACCCTGCCTGCAGCTCCGTAAGCCTGGTTAATCGTTTCCTGTATAAACTTAGGATAGTGAGCAGCCCCACACAGATAAACGCCGTCCGTACCGAACTCGACTGGTCTTAGTTTGACATGAGCTTCTTTGAAGAAGCCATCGGGGCTCAAAGCTACCTTGAATTGTCCGGCCACTGCCCCCGTCGCTGCGGAGGGAATAACGGCGGCGGCCAAAGCGACTAACTCCGTATCTATAGCAAGCCTTTGACCTAAAATAGGATCTGGCACGGTGACCCTCAGAAGACGCTGACCATCCTCCTCGACAGCTTCCACCAAGGGTTTATCATCCGGCTCAAAGCGGATGAATTTTATATCCTTATCTGCCGCTTCCCGGTAATAATCCTCTCTAAACCCATAGGTCCTTATATCCCGAAAGAGAATGTATATATCCATCTCGGGGTTTTTCTCTTTAAGTTTCAATGCGTTCTTTATAGATTGACTACAACAGATCCGTGCGCAGTAATTTCTGTCTTCCTGTCTGCAGCCTACACATTGGATCATAACCAGACTCTTGGAGTCAATCACCCCGCTTTCTTCTTTGGCGATTTTGTCCTCCAACTCGAGCAAAGTCATGACCCTGTCATCTTCTCCATAAAGGTATTCAGTCGGTGTATATACATCAGCACCAATGGCTATGACTGTCGCACCATGTTTTATATCTACAAGCCCTCTTTCATACTTAACTTTGGTTACAAAATTACCAACATAACCAGTAGCCTCCGTTATTGTAGCAGAGTGATATACACGTACTGATGGGTGTTGATATACCTTTCTTATGAGATCGCGCAAATAGGCCTGGACATCCAGTCCTTCCAGGGTATAGTGCACTTTTCGTGCTGTTCCACCAAGCTCTGACTCCTTTTCCAGCAAGTGGACCTCATGTCCCTGGCCGGCTATGGAGAGAGCGCAAGTCATACCGGCTATGCCGCCGCCAACCACTAAAGCCGCCTTGTCTACAGGCAACTCCATTTCCTTCAAAGGTTCTAGAAAGGCAGTTCGGGCCACGGACATCCGGACTATGTCCTTTGCCTTCTGCGTGGCTTCTTCCTTTTCTTTAGAGTGGACCCAGGAGCAATGTTCCCTGATATTAGCCATTTCGTAGTAATATTGATTAATTCCGGCCTCCCGGACGGTGTCCCTGAATAACGGTTCAAGTGTCCTGGGACTGCATGCAGCGACAACCACTCGATTGAGCCCTTTTTCCTTTACTATATCCGTTATTTCTTTGGCGGAATTAGTAGCACAGGAGAATAGCTGTTCCTGAGCGTAGACGACATTGGGTAAAGTTAAGGCATATTCCACCAGGGAAGGAACATTCACTACCCTGCCGATATTGGCCCCACAATGACACACGAAAACCCCTATCCTCGGTTCCTCTTCGGAAGCATCTCTTTCCGATGGATATATCCTTTCCCTGGCAAGATTTCCCCGCCTGTAGTCAAGGAGTTCACCAACCTGCGAACCAGCTCCGCTGGCGCTAAAAACCGACTCGGGGATATCTACCGGACCCTGGAAGGCCCCGCTGATAAAAATTCCCGGGCGAGAGGTCTCCATGGGGTTGACGGGATTAGTTTTACAGAATCCGTGTGAATTGAGTTCGATGCCGAACTTGCTTGCCAAACCCTTGAAATCAGCAGGAGGATTCAATCCGACGGATAATACCACCATATCGAATTCTTCCTCTTTTACTCCATCATCGGGAGTAGAATATCTAATAGTTACATTCTTGCTTTCCGGGATTTCTTTTCCTATCGATACATAGCTTCTTATGAATCGCACCCCTGGAAGATTCTCAGCTCTTTGGAAGAACCGCTCAAAATCCTTCCCATAGGAACGGATATCGTTATGGAATATCGTGCACTCAGAATCTGCGTAATGATCTTTTGTCAAAATCACCTGTTTCTGGGTATAGGTGCAGCATACAGCCGAACAATAGCTGTTGCCCCCGGGAAGAATCTGTCTCGAACCGACACATTGGATCCAGGCTATTCTATTGGGATGTTTTTTATCGGAGGTGCGCAGTACCTCGCCCTGGTGTGGCCCGGTGGAGCTTAAGAGCCGTTCATAGTCAAGACTGGTCATTACGTTTACAAACTCTCCGTAGCGATATTCCTCCCTTAACTTGGGATCAAATGGCTCAAGCCCTGGAGACAGAATTATCGCCCCTACATTTAATTCTTTCTTCTCCGGCGTTTGATTAAAATCTATAGCGTTATTCTTGCATACTCCCTCGCAAATACGACATTTCTTTTCTTTAAGATAAAGACAGCTTTGATCAATATATGCTGTAAGGGGAATTGCTTGAGGGAAATGTATATGAACCGCTTTATTCTTTGATATTTCCTGATTAAATTGATCAGGGTAGGTGACCGGGCAGTATTCTACGCAGGTAGTACAACCCGTGCATTTGTCCTCTATAATGTATTTTGGCTTCTTAACCAACGTTACATTAAAGTTTGCTGCTTCCCCTTCTACACTGATAATGTCAGTATAGGTCAGGACCTCTATGTTGGGATGCCGGCCGACCTCGACCAGCTTGGGAGAGAGTATTCACATGGAGCATTCATTGGTAGGAAAGGTCTTATCAAGCTGGGCCATATGGCCCCCAATGCTTGGCCCTTTCTCAACCAGGTAAACCTTAAAACCATCGGCCGCAAGATCAAGAGCGGCTTGAATGCCGCTGATCCCTCCCCCCACAACCATAACATCTCCAAAATTACTGTCGGGGAGACTTTTGAGAACCTGTTCCCTAATATTTTCCAGTTCTTTTTCCACTTTCATATGTCCTTACAGGTTTCTTCGGTTCCCTATATCACTTCCTGGATAATTTCCGTGATGTCCTTAATCTCTATGACTTCACTATCCTCCCGGTTCAACCTGCTATCTTCAAAATTGGTGATGCAATACGGGCAGGAAGTAACCAGCACCTCAGCCCCGACCCCAATAGCTTGTTCCAGTCTGAGGTCTGAGAATCTTTCATCCTTTGGAGTTTCCATCCAAATCCGGCCTCCCCCCCCCCCGCAACAGAGACTATCTCTGCGCGAATCAGCCATCTCATGCAGATCTAGCCCTGGTATCTTCTTTAAGACTTCTCGTGGCTCGTCATATATGCCGTGATGCCGCCCCAGATAACATGGGTCGTGATAAGTAACTTTCTTGGCATACTCTTTATTAAACTCAAGCTTTCCCGCATTGATAAGCTCGAGTAAATATTGTGAGATATGAATCACTTCAAAGTTCACCATAAATTCGGGATACTCGCTTTTGAAGGTATGGTAACAATGAGGGGAAGAAACAAGGATTTTCCTGACCCCATTATCGATAAATGTTTTGATGTTTTCCCTGGCTAAGCGTTTGAATAATTCCTCATCGCCCGTCTTGCGGATGCTTTCTCCACAGCAGTTCTCCTTGGAGCCCAGTATCCCGAAATCTATCCCTGCCCTGTTGAGAATATTGGCTGTGGCCCTGGCTACCTTTTTTAATCTTGGGTCATAGCTGAGGTAGCACCCAGGGAAATATAAAAGTTCCATCCCCTCGGTGAACGTTTTTACAGACAGCCCTTCCGCCCAATTTGCCCTCTGACTGCGCTCTTCATTCAAGGGGTTGCCTTCAGCAACCAGACTTGCGCTTATGCCGCGAACAGGACGGGCAGAAGCAGGAAAAACCCCATATTCCGTCGCAATCCTGCGCAATGATACCCCTGCTTCTATTTGATTTACTCCCCTGGGGCATCGCTGAGGACATCTTCCACAAGTAGTGCAACGCCATATGTCTTCACTTTCTATCTCAGTCAAACCGAACGTAGCCTCTCGGACCAGCTTGCGCATGCTAAAGGTTCTAACCCTGTTCCACGGACAAACAACATCGCATAATCCGCATTGATAACAGAATTTGAAGGTTTCCCCACCGTTAGCTTTTACGACATCTATGATCTCTTTAAACGGGGCTACAGTTTCCACTGTCTTTCTTAATCCTCTTCTTTCGCCGTAATGTTTCAGTCTTTCTTTGACTTTCGGGCAACGGCATCCATTATCTTCTGCAATCCATATTTGTCTACCAATGCTTCCAATCCTATCTCCAGCTCTTCCAGCTTCTCGTCTTCTTCTACTTCCTCTTCCCTCTCTTCGTAAGTCAGGGCATCAGTTATGCACCATTGAACACAGAGCGGCATTTCTTCGCCTTCACACATATCGCATTTTAGAGGGAGGCCGGAATCGGGTTCTTTGAAAATGTCCCTGGATGGGCAGGCAGCCCTACAGAAGCCGCACTCGTCATATTCCTTTCCGTCAATCACATATTTGTCTCGCCCCATGCATTCTGCCGCAGCATTCTGGCCTGCGTATACAGGAAGATATACATCTCTTAGCGGTTCACGAATCAGTCGAATGCGAGACCTGGCAGGATTATTGCTGCTATACTTTGGCGTAGCGTGAAAGGAGGAGCAGATCATTTCGCATGCCCGGCAACCATTACATTTATCAAGATCAATCTTGATTGCCTTGACTTTTTTCCTGACTTTGCTCATTCTTTATAATTCCCCTCTGTTCCAAATCTTCGCTAACGTAATCCAAGTCCAATTCGTGTAAAGACTCTTTCGTAGGAATACCCCGATTATCCCACCCCTTAAATTTGTAATATTCATCTAAGAGCTTAGCCTCAAGCTCAGGAAATCTCTTTTTCCAATGGTCCTCAGGCGGCTTCTCATCTGCTCTCGTTAAGCCTCTTCTTACATTAACGGCTCTAAGTAGAGTCCGGTTCCTCCTGGCTGCTTGCGTCAGCTTGGCTTCATCCATATCGATCCCGGTCGCGGATGAGATAAAAGCAGGGTAATTGTGGATATGGTAGGGGGGCTTCAGGGGAAATGATGACAAACCGGCGCACATCCCGAGGGCGTCATCGATGTAGTGCATCTTCTCCTGCCAGTCAACAATTTCACAGGACATCTGAACGGTCGGGTAATATGGATTTGAGTTTTCTCCTCGAAATTCCCAGTCCATAAGATATTGCTTAAACTTTTCATCAGGAACCTGGATCCAATCCTTTACAAATTCTTCTCGTTCCTCTTTCGTAGCAAAAGGCGCCTGGGGAAACTGTCCTTCGATTTGAGTAATGTTTACCTTCTCGCCGGTGGAATACATAAGGAAATAAACGGGATTAAGCATTCCCAGCTTGAGAGGGAGCTGCTCGTGTTTCTTGATGTTATTATGAGCATATGCTTCAGCGCCATTACCAATCTGTTTGGCCGCCCAATAAGAACCATTGGCCAAAACATCTCCAATACCTTCTCGCCGGACGATTCTGTCAAGTAACCAGAAGAATCTCCCCTCGCTGTCGGACGGCATTCCCGGCATGTCCTGGTCAGTCAAAATGCCGGCTTCATAAAGCTCAAGGGCGAAGGCCATAACTTGCGGGGCTGAGAATGCGTCCACTCCGTACTCGGTAGCACGTTGAGCGATTGTGAAACCGAAATCCAGGTCTGAATAGGCAGCCATTGTATAGGTAAGTTTGGAGAAGCATTTCATCATGTAGGTTGAAATACCGGGAACCGAAATTGTTGCCCCGCATTTCATCGGGCAATTATAGCAACTTATCAAACGCTTCCGCACACTTTCCTGGGTCTGTGTCCACTTCTGTTCGACTTCCTTGGTCCAAAAATCTTTTCTCCGAGTGCGGGAATTTCCCCACATGAAATTGGTTGTGTGCCATTCCTCATCGATGAGTTTCATCTCTTGCGGTGACCCAAGCCCGGCCAAAATGGGCATTACTCCCGGAATCGGTTTTTTTTCCCTGGCTCCTATGTATTTCAGCACTTCGTTGCAAAGCTTCATAAATTCATCTGGTTTGGCAATATTGATGTCCTTCGTTCCACGAACGGCTATTGCCTTTATCCCTTTGTCCCCCATAACGGCGCCTATTCCAAGTCGGCTTGCACTGGACCTGCCCTGCTCTATTGAAGCAAAATAGACCCTGTTTTCACCGGCCAGGCCTATAGCAGCCACCTGGGCCTTCGGTTCCTTCAACTCCTGTCGAACCAGTTCTTCAGTTTCCCCTGCGCCTTTACCCTTCAAATGAGAGGCGTCACGTATTTCCACTTTGTCATTGTGTATCCACACATAAACCAGATTGGGGGACTTGCCGCGGAAGATGACTTTGTCATAACCGGCATACTTCAATTCGGGCGCCCAAAATCCACCCATCATCGAATACGCCATTAACAAGGTCTGAGGAGAATAGGTGGAAACGATTGTACGATTACAGCCAATAGCAGGTGTGCCGCATAAGAGACCGGTACTGAATATCAATAGATTATCCGGAGAAAAGGGTTCAGTTTCAGGGGGGACCCTATCCCACAATATCTTGGTGCTAGTACCCAGACCCCCAAGATAAAGTTCGGTTAATCCCGGGTCAGTTTCTACCCTCTCAACGCTTCCCCGGGATAGGTCAATTTCTAAATTGAACCCTGTCTCTCCGTACCTCATTGTCTACCCCTCCAAAATTATCTGAATCTGTTGCATACTTTTCCATTTTATCATGGATTGCAGGCGCTTAACTCAAAACGGCCTTCATACGCCGGGTGAAGGTTGAAATCGTTCAAGTTATTTTTCGATCAAAATCTACGCCACGGATTCAGGGGCGCTCGGATGCTGCCCGACAGCCGGCATGACTACAATATAGCTGTAATATAGTTATATACTAGCTATCTCGCGAGTCAAGCAGAAAACTTGCCGCTGAAGCGAAGTAAGCCGATGGTTAGCGATTTGGCGACGCGATAATAGCGCTCGACGCGTGGGAATTGAGGCCCGACAAACGGGCGGCACGAGGCGATACCCGGTGCCGCGACGTATGAGCGAGGTAATCTCTGGTGATCAATTTTTCTTGGAGAGCATGAACCTGCCAAAATAAAGCCGACAGACCGCTAGGCTTTCATAAACGCGTATGTCAGCCGTCCATTGGGAGTTCGGCTGATCTGCGTCTTCATCTTCGTTCCGACCGAGAGTTCGGCCTCGGAAACAGAATTATCGATACGTCCGAAGACTTTATATTCGCCGTAATCCACCAGTGCGATCGTATAGGGGACTTCTTCGGTGAAGCCGGCAGGGGCATACTGTAAGGTAGAGTAGCTTACCAACTCCCCTTTCCCGGCAATTTCAAACCATTCCATGTCGCCGGCAAGGCATTGATAACAATGGGCGCGGGGGGGAAAGAAACTCTTCCCGCAGGTTTTGCACCGGGTCCCCATCAACTTCCCCTCTTCCAGGTAGCCGATAAAATCGTTGACCTGAGTAACGCTAGCGAAGCTGACGGTCCCGAATTGAGCGAATCGTGAATCCAGTTCATTTTTTGCCATCTTGTGCTCCTCGAAACGGATCGTCAATCGACGCCGAGTATTGTTACGTTCCCATAAAGACCCACGCCGCCAACGTTGTGAATCAGTCCGAAGGCAGGGTCCTTGACCTGAATTTCCCCGGCCTCTCCCCGGAGCTGAAGAACAACAGTCCGGATCTGGCTCCCGCCGGTCGCACCTACCGGATGCCCCTTGGAAAGCAGGCCGCCGTCGACGTTCACCGGGATACTGCCCTCCCTGTAGGTTTCTTTGGAGCGGATGAGGTTTTTCCCCTCGCCTGGTTTGGCGAAACCAAGGTCTTCATATGCCATCAGCTCGGCGATAGTAAAACAGTCATGTACTTCTGCGACGTCCACATCAGCTGGCGTAATGCCGGCCATCTTGTAGGCTTGCCCGGCAGCTTCCACGGACGCCGCAAGACCGGTGAGCCGATCTCGCCCGGCCATGTTGACTGGAGCCGTGGCGGCTCCGATCCCCTTGATCCAGACCGGCTTTTTCGAAAAGGCGCGCGCCTTGTCCTCGCTGGCAACTATAACACATGAACTGCCGTCCGCATTGGCGCAGCAATCGCCCGCCCGGAGCGGGCCGGCCACGAGACCGCCCAGGAAACTTCCGGGGTCTTGAAACTGCTCGAGCGTGACGGGTTTTCGATATACGGCATTTGGATTGAGCGGTCCGTATGTGCCTGCCTTGACCCGGATGAGCGCCAGATCTTCCATGGTCGTTCCGAATTTGGCCATGTGAGCACGGGCATGCATCGCGTAATATGCCGGCATCATGGTCCCGAAAGGAGACTCCCACTGGATGTCCGCACCCCGGCCCATGCGTTCCTGCGACTCGGCCGACGTCAGTTGTGACATTATCTGAAATCCGATAACCATCACCACGTCGTGCAAACCGGATGCAACGAGCGAGTAGGCGAGCCTCAGGCCGGTGCTGCCCGATGAGCACAGGGTTTCGGCATAAAATGTCGGCTGCGGATTCAAACCCAGGTACTCGGCAATCACTCCCGCCGGTGACCGTTGCTTGTCGTATTCGGGTGCAGAGCAGACGACCGTGGCTCCGATATCGGTCCCGCTGATCCGCGCGTCCTTCATGGCTTCCCGAAAGCTTTCAAACACCAGTTCGCGAATCGACCCAGGGTATGAGCGGACAAAAGCGCTCTGCCCGATACCGATGATTCCAACTTTACCCATATCTTTTCTCCCGACTAAACAAATTATGCGCTCGATAAGCCTCTTATTTTTTGGGCTCCGCGAGCACTTCGGCAAACATTTCCATATCCCAGGTCCTGGACTCTGCCAGGTTTTGGCGGAACTTGATGAAGTCTATGACATCGCTCCCGGTGATCTTTTTGGAGTTAAAAGCGCCGAACCCGAGGAACGCCTCCCCACCCATGTTCGCTGCCAGCCAGTGCCGGTTGCCGTTTTTGGCAATGTCCCAGAAGTATTTCTTTTTCATACGAATGCCGTCGATCGACTTGATCAGACAACCCGGGAAAAGATTGGCAAACCGCCATGCGATATTGTCGATCTCTTTATCCAGCAGCTCGAAATCGGCGGCCGCTTGGTGCTTTTTTACCAATTCCCGGGCTTCCTGCAACTCCGCGCCGGATTTGGACTCGCCAAAGACGATCTCCCCGTCTTCCACGTATTTGTCCGTAAAAATCATGGGGTTGCGAACCCATTTCCCATCCACCTTCAGTACGGGCACGCACTTGGTGATAAGACCCTTCATCTTCATCTTGTATGCCGACCACATCTCGCAGGAAACGCAGTTCCACATGGCGTCCTCCATGGTGAGGAACCATGGCAGAAAATCCGTGGAGCCGCCGTCTGGCGCCGATCCATGCCTGGGTCCGGCCTGACCGAAAATTGCGAGGTCCGAGGACACCGTGATGTCACACGCCATCCCGATTTCCTGGCCACCCGCCACCCGCATGCCGTTCACCCTGCATACAGTGGGCTTCTTGCACATCAGGATGGCATCGACCATGTGATTGAACAAATCCATGTACTGGCCGTACTCCTCGCACCTCAGGCTGTAATACTCGCTGTATTCCCTGGTGTTTCCGCCCGTACAAAAAGCGTAGGGACCCGTGCCGGTAAAGACGACCGACACCACACTCCTATCCAGGGATGCATTCTCGAAGCCTGCTATGACGCCCTTGACCATTTCCGTTGTGTAGGAATTGAACTGCTTCGGATTGTTTAGTCGAATCCAGGCCGTGTACAGACCTTCCACAATTTTTCCCGACGCGTCCTTGAGGGGGCGTTTTTCATATACCACGCAAGGGGCGTCCGCATCGGTCCCAAAGTGAATATCCGAGTGCAGCCGGTGATCTTTGGGTCCGTTATCCCTTGGCATCCATTCCAGTGCCATCGCATTCTCTCCTTTCAGAACATGTACTGGCGGCAGAGCCGCAGCCGAAGGCTGCCCGGACCTGATCCGGGACTCTCCAGGCTCGGCGAGGCCGGCGCCTGTTCGCCCAATGACGAGTTATCCGGCTACGCCGCTCAAAAGTCCGGAATTAAAATAATTCGCCGCTCCGGGGGCGTTCGGTGGGCCTCATCGAAAGCCTGCCGGATCGTGCTCATAGGACGGGTCTCAACGAAGGGGGCAATCGAGATCTTCCCGCTGGTCACCATCTCCAGCACCTGCGGATAATACTCGGGCAAGCACCCCCAGGTCCCGATAATCTCTGCATCGAAGGCCATCAGACGGCTCATCGAGTATTCCACTTTGCCCATTCCGAAGCCAACGATGATCAGCTTGCCGATGAAACTGAGCAGATTCAGCGCTGTTTGCTGGCCTGCCCCGGTACCGGTGACCTCGAAAATCTTCCACCCGTATCCAGGCAGCCCATGCTGTTCGCGGATTTTTTTGACCTCACCGGCCACATCCCCGGGTCCCTTGCCGGCGGCGTTGATGACAAAATCGGCTCCGTATTTGAGCATCTTCTGCAGACGGTCCTCAACAATGTCGACGGCGATTACGGTACCCGCCCCAAGGGCCTTGGCGATCTGGACGACGTACTGCCCTACGCCCCCTACCCCGATAACGACCACATTATCACCCACCTCGAGGGATGCTCGTTTCGCGGCCTGAAAGGGAGTAGTTACCGCATCGGCCACTACCGCCAGTTGCTCGATCGGGATTTCACCGCGATTTCTTATTTCGCACAGATCGAGACCGGGAACCGGTATATGGTCGGCAAAACCGCCATATATGCCAAGGCTGTTACCCGGCATTTTCTGATTGAGGCACCTGTTTCCCCGTCGAATCTTGCAGAGGTGGCATTCCCGGCAGGGCATGACGGCCGGGATGAGCACTTCCTTGCCTATCCAGCGTTTGTCACCTGCGACAACCGTCCCGGAAATCTCGTGCCCCAAGGTCAAAGGCGGCTTGCAAACCGTGGGCACACCATCGTAGAAGTAGCCAAGGTCCGTGTGGCATATGCCGCAGCCGGCAATCTTGACGAGCACCTCGCCCGCTTTTAGTTCGGGGACCGGTATTTCCGCCAACTCGAGCTTTCCCGGACTCGTTTCTCCCGTCTCTTTGTTCCGGGTGGCCGGCTGGACCATCTGCCAAGCTTTGAGCTTATCGGGTACTGGCAACATTTCTCTCCTCCCTGAAAAACCTAAAGGAAATCGGGGTAGATATCAGACCGGCTCGATTTCCGTCACGCCTTTGTCCTACGGCGATCCAGTCGGCGCCATTCGCTAAGAGATTCGCCGGCGCATGTCAGCGGACCCAGGACGCCGAATTAATCGAGCGGTTTCAGCAGTAATTCCGACCGGTTGGAATCTGGGCCGGCAATTTCTCCGGCGACGTGATCGAAGAGGGCTCCTGGCAGCAGCTATATTTCCGCTATAATGTAGCTTAATTGAAAAGAGTGTGTCAACAGGTTTTTGAAACCGCTCCGGTAAATATGCGGCGGGCGAAGGATAAGGGGATTTGGCATTTTGAACCCTTGCGGGACCTGCCTGCCGGCGCCGGGACCGTACCGGCTCTCATCTTTGTGGTGCACAATCAGCCCTCACTTGGTTGCGGCCTCGAGATCGAGGATGCTTCGTTTCAGCTCGGCAGGCACGGGGACCTTCCGATTGTTTCGGTAATCATAAGTAACCAGCACCCCATCGCCTTCCGCGGCAATCTTGGAGAGACCATGGCTGACCACACTGTACTTCATCGTGAACCGGTCCTCGCCAATATCGGAAACGGATGCACCGATCGAAACGACGTCGGGATAGGCCAAGGGGGCGCGAAATCTGCACTGAGTTGAGGCAAGGATGGGGCCGATTCCGGTCTCTTTCATGAAATTCCACATTTTTATCCGCTCGAAATAGGCGATACGAGCGTTTTCGAAATACCGGAAGTAGGCGACGTTATTCACGTGCCCGAGCGCGTCCATCTCCCCCCATGCCACGGGGAACTCCACTATGACAGGAAATCCTTCAAGCAGTTTTTCTCCCATATGCGCCTTCATGGAGAACAAGTAGTGTCGATCAAGCAAACTGACCCTTCAGAATTCTCTCTAATACCTCGTAACATGGACCAAGTGCAATAAATTACAAAAAACGGCTGTCAGGCAAGAACTCAACCGGGCACTGCCGGGGACCGGGGGGCGGAACCTTTTTTTTTGGCCTCCTCCTATTCGTCACTTTACAGTCACGAAGCCTTAACATAACCAGTGGTAATTATCGACCGAAAGTAGTTGGGTACTTTTCTGACTTGCATCCAAGGATCAGAGAGCCCTGGCCAAGAGCTTGCTGCTATTGCCCCGGGCTTTTTCTTTTTCGCAACAAGCTCCAACAAAAATAGAAAACTGGACGGGGTGTGGGTGCGCTGGTAACGCCTCGTGGGCATGGATTAGTATGGAAATGTTTTAGCAAGAGTCACGATGTGGGCACTTTGCTGACCATTAGCGAATAAGGGACCAGAAAGCCCAGGCATGATTGAATGGTTCATCCGGTTAGTGTTGCGCGCCGGATGAATGACTATTCATGTCTGGGCTTTTTACGTGAATACGCGAATACTCGAGGAAAAATCAGACAGTACGTTTGATTCATCAAAGCACAGTATTCGATAAAGCCAAACCCACCGCGAGGTGGGGACGGAAAGCCATGGATCTCATCCTCAGAGATAGCCGGGCTGCCAAAACATATAGGCTAAGAGGTGTTCTCTTGCCGGGCGAGGAAACTGCCGTGCGGGGCGGGACCGCGACCGGAACGCCACACCTGAGTGCAAGCAGGTAGGCGGAAGAACCAAGAGAAGATGTAGGAATCATGCTACTCTTTGAGGAGGAGGTATGAAATTACGTATCTTACTTCCGGCGTTTCTCCTGATTTTTGGCATAGCGCTTGGTGCTGCTTCGCACGCCAATGCCGACTATGTACTGTGGACGCCGACAACCACTAATGACCAGAATGTTTTTTCTTTCACGCCGCAGGGTTGCACAATGTCGGGTTACCTTTACATCAATGCTCCGGGAGCCACTCAAGGTGTAGGTAATACCGGTAATGCAGCGCTGCTTAACCTTGCCCCGGGGAATACACAACCATACACGGCAACGGATTTCACGATTGCTGAGACCGGCAACACCTGGTATGTCTATTCCGGCCAGACTGCTAGCGGCACGCCGTTGCTCAACCTCGGCTCGACTAATCAATTCGGGCTCTACTACTACTATTGGCCGACCGGTGGGAGTGGGAATACAGTCGTTCAGCCCATTATTACCAATCTCGGCCAGTCCGATGAATGGGCACTGAATACCCCGGACGGGTGCCTCCCCGTGTTTATCGCCGACGCTACCAATAACCAGACGGTTGGCTCCGCCACCCCGATTCCAGGGACTTTTCTGCTATTTGGTTCCGGCCTCGCTGGTGTTATCGGATTTCTGAGACGCTTCACGGGCTAGGCGCCATCGCCCAGCAACAAAATTGGACAAAGGCAAGGCCACCGCTACGGGCCTTGCCTTTGCTCCTTTAAGGCCTATTGACCCAAGTTCCGTTTCCACTCCGGCCGTTCCCCCCGCTATTTACGATTTTCACCACACTACCAGTTCACGCCCCGCGAACTCTGCTGAATGTAAACTCTCGTTTGATGCAAAATGAGGGTCTCGATCTTATTTTGCTATGCGAACGAACTGCTCCTGGTCTTTAACGCCAGGCGGCAGGGCGCAGACTATTTCGAGGTGCCAAATGGCGAATAAGGACAAAATAATAGATCGTGCGGCAGGAGCCGTAGTAGGCGCCCTGATTGGGGATGCACTTGGCCTGGGTCCGCATTGGTATTATGATTTGAACCGGATGCGCAGGGATTACGGGCCGTGGATAGATGGGTACACCGATCCGAAGCCTGGCCGCTACCATGCCGGACTCAAGGCGGGCGATCTTTCCCAGACCGGGCTGATCACACTGGAGCTGTTGCGATCGGTTGTGGAGAAAGGCGGATATGACGAAGAGGATTTCACCCGGCGATTGGACGAAAAGTTCCTGCGGCAGATGGACGGCACCGCATACTCCGGACCTGGCGGATACACAAACCAGTCCATCCGGGAACTATACGAGGCCAGGGTTAAACAAGGAAAGCCCTGGGGAAAAACCGGCGATTATGCTGATACCACTGAAGGGGCGGAGAGGGCTGTGGTAATTGCTGCAAGATATGCCATGTCGCCAGGCGAAGGGGCGCAGATGATTGCGAGAAATGTCCGGTTGACTCAGATCGACCCCTTTGTTGCAGCTCTTAGCACGGGCTATTGCGTGATCGTCAGCGCTTTGATCCGTGGTGAACCGTTTGACGACAAGCTGGCTGCCAAACTTTACAGTATGGTGGAAAATGGGGAACTTCCTTTTACCCACGCTGTGCTGGCTGAAAAAAAGGGAACGTATGTCCATGATCCCACGGCGGCATCCGCCTGGCTTCCTTATCCTGACGCGCTTTTGTTTCCTTCCCACATCTGGACGGCGGCCAAGGACCCCGACGCACTCATTGAGCCCGCCTGGAAGGTGTCGCTGGTCTACGGCATGCCATGTTCCATCGTTTGCGTGCTGCCGGCCGCGTATTACCTGGCGGCAAGATTTCAAGACAATTTCGAGCAGGCCGTCTTGCACGCCGTCAACGGCGGTGGACAGAATATGTCCAGGGCCATGCTGGCTGGGGCAATGGTGGGTGCGCAGGTAGGGTTGTCGGGTATTCCCGAACGATTTATCGCTGGATTGTCCGGAGGCAAAGAAATAGTCGATCTTGCGACGCGCCTGGGCAAAAGCCTCACGGCTGAAATCTGACTCACGCCTCTTGTGCGCACTGGAGGAGAGAAGATATAACACTCGAAGAGAAGATGGTGCAGGAATCATCTCCTGAGTGGGGACGACGGGCTGGGCCGGCATCCTTCGGCCATGCTCGATCCGTCAGCGGAGCCAGGCCACGGTGAGCGCATCGATCTGCAAAGGGGGAGTTAACATGGAATTGTGCCATACCCGGACCACCATTTTGGATGAAGGGTCCGTAGAAGGAAAGCGTAAGGAAATACGCGATTACTTTCATAAAACCTACAGCATTGATGAAAGGCTCTACGATACTCTTGCCGACGATTCCACATTCTACATCCGGCCCGAACCTCTCAGACACCCTCTGATATTCTATCTGGGCCATACTGCGGTCTTTTATATCAACAAACTGATCATTGCCAGAATCGTGGACACCAGGATCAACCCACGGTTTGAATCGATGTTTGCAGTGGGTGTGGATGAAATGTCCTGGGATGATTTGAATGACGCCCACTACGATTGGCCCACTGTGGCCGAAGTGAAGGCCTACAGGGACGCGGTACGCGAGACGGTGGACAAGATCATCACCACCTTCCCTCTCACTTTGCCCATCTGCTGGGACCATCCTTTCTGGGCCGTCATGATGGGAATCGAACATCAGCGGATCCACCTTGAAACCTCGTCGGTCATCATCCGGCGCACTCCAATCGAGCGGGTGCGGCAGCTTCCCATCTGGGACATTTGCGGGCAATCGGGCGAGGCGCCGCGAAACGAATTGCTTCCGGTGCCGGGGGGTAAGGTCGTTTTGGGAAAATCCAAGGACCATCCCTTGTACGGCTGGGACAACGAATTCGGGCATCACGAATCCGACGTCTGGGATTTCAAGACGAGCCGGTATCTCGTTTCCAATCAGGAATATCTCGAATTCGTCGAGGCAGGCGGGTACACGGTCCAGGAATACTGGACTGAAGAAGGCTGGAACTGGGTGAGTTATTCCAGGGCGACTCACCCGCTATTCTGGATCAGGGACGGTGCGTCGTACAAGTTCCGCACCATGGCCCAGATCATCCAAATGCCCTGGGATTGGCCGGTAGAAGTCAACTGTCTCGAAGCAAAGGCGTTCTGTAAATGGTTGGCAAAAAAAACCGGCAAATCCCTTCGCCTGCCCACCGAAGACCAATGGTACCGCCTCCGGGACGCACACCAAATCCCCGATCAGCCCTACTGGGACAAAGCCCCGGGCAACATTAACCTGGAACACTGGGCCTCTTCCTGCCCCATAAACACTTTCCGGTTCGGCGAGTTTTATGACATCATCGGTAACGTATGGCAGTGGACCGAAACACCCATCACCGGTTTTGAAGGCTTTCAAGTACACCCTTATTATGACGATTTTTCGACGCCGACATTCGACACCCGGCACAATCTCATTAAAGGGGGCTCCTGGATTTCAACGGGCAACGAAGCCACCCGGGATTCCCGCTATGCCTTCCGGCGTCATTTTTTCCAGCATGCCGGATTCCGTTATGTGGAATCGGACCAGCCGGTGGAAATCCCGGAAGCCATGTACGAAACCGATGGCGCCGTGTCCCAGTACTGTGAAGCGCATTACGGCGCCACGTATTTCGGGGTGGATCACTTTCCCGCAAGGTGTGCCCGAATCTGCCTGGAAGCCATGAAAGACCGCCCCAGGCGCAAGGCGCTGGACCTTGGCTGTGCCGTGGGGAGATCGACTTTTGAATTGGCCCGGGAATTTGATAGGGTCACGGGTCTCGATTTTTCCGCCCGGTTCATCCGCATCGCCGTTCAGCTTCAGGAAAAAGGGGTTGTGCACTTCGAACTGCCCCAAGAAGGAGAACTCGTCTCCTACCATGAAGCGCGGCTTTCGGACTTCAGCCTCGAACAAATGAAAGACAAGGTGGAATTCTTCCAGGCAGATGCGGTAAACCTCAAACCACTGTTTTCCGATTACGACCTGATATTTGCCGGAAACCTCATCGACCGCCTCTATGACCCTGGCAAATTCCTGTCGGGTGTGCACGAACGGCTCCACGTCGGCGGACTGCTGGTCGTAACGTCGCCTTATACGTGGCTGGCAGAATTCACTACGCGCGACAAATGGATCGGCGGGTTCAGAAAAGACGGAGAACCCTATACCACCCTGGAAGGCATGCAGGAGTTGCTGCGGGAACACTTCCGGCTTGTAAACGAACCGAAAGACGTCGAATTCGTGATCCGTGAGACCCGGCGCAAATTCCAGCACACCGTCGCCCAACTCACGGTATGGGAACGGGTGAGCTGATCTACTTGGACGGAACAGGGCGGTTACGGTCGTTTTTTCGAGTGGCAGGGACAGGGTCAGGTCTACACCAGCGTACGAGCGCCACTTGCAGCCGGGGCTCAGAGCCTTTCGAGGCTGATTCCCTTCGGTTTTGTGCAGCTTTCAATGAGGTCCCTGCAGTAAGAACAGGTTCGACATTCTTTGGAGCATGAGGTCAACCGCTGCAGGAAGTCGGCGGGGAGTCCATCGTTCGAAGCGTACAACCACTCGGCCGTTCCATCCATGGCGTCCATCAGGTCCAGGAGATTGCCCGAATGTTTTCCATGCAGGTAGGCGTCCACCACCCTCACGAGGAATGGGGCGCCCGGGGTTCGTCCGCATAGTTTGAGGACGTCAACGTACGGTTCGTAGGCGGCGGCGTCTTCCGGCCGGATAAACGGTGATTTGAACAGGCGGGAAGGGTTGCGCTGAAGCGAACGCATGCATCCGAGATCCCGGTTGATGCGGTTGGTATCCAGGGGCTGCCCCATGTTGACCAGGGAAATGTGGCAATCGTGGGTCAGCTTGTATGGACAGTGATAGAGGCACCCTTCATTGGCCAGAAGCTCGAGCTTCACAGCCGGAAGCATCTTCCTGCACCGGGCCGAAACTTCCTTAAGAGCATCCAAGCGGCGATTGAGGGACCGGTCCAATATGAGCGTTTCCGGAAGGCGGAATCGAGTGTAGGAGATGAAATCGATCATGCCGGCTATTCGGTCGTAGGTGTCCAGCATGAAATTTACGCTGGGAATAGCCTCGAGCCGGGATACTTCGTCTTCTCCCGCATCGGAGATAGCCTGGAGGTAGTAGGCATCGGCAAACACGATTCCGTCTATCACTCCAGCGTTCAGCATCGACCGAAGGGTTTGAATCACCTTCCGCAGGTGATCGGGATCAAGGTATGACCCATGCGCATGGGCTCGACTGTTGAGGAGCAGATACTTCCTGGCGATTCGCACGGATCGCAGGAATTCAATCCACCGGTCGGTTTCCATGAGCCGATGTTTGTGACGGCCGTCATGAACATCGGCGGCATAGAGGCTGAAGTGGCAGGAGTAAAACGAGCTTGCATGCCGGTTCAGGATTGCGGCGAATTCTTCATCGGGTATCACCGGCACATTGAAGAGCATTTCAAGCCATCCTTTCGCCCCGATCGCCAAGCACGAAAACACTATTCTCCGGATTTGGCCGCCGGCATACCGGGTTTCAGCAACACCCGCGCCAGGGTAATGAAAGTTAGATGAGGGTTGGGCGTGGACGAAGCGGCCAATCTATCGAAAATTCTTATCCCGCAAATGGGGCTTGTAACCCAAATCATACTTGCATAAGAGGGGCTAGTCAATGGCGGCAGCCGGCGGGCTTCTGCCATTGCAAAAGACGATGCTCCTTGCTGCTGTATGTAACGAATCTTCTCAGAATCCGCGTCTCTATTAATTCAATCCATGGTGATCCCATACATTTTACCATACAGGGAAGCGGGGGAATTTTCAGGAATTCACTTAAACTCGGATGCATACGAGATGGCAGTGTTTATCTATAAGAGCGCAGGTGAAAGGATAGACGCCTGTTTTTTCCGATTCAGCACATTCACGGATTTGGGAGGGAGCTATGGACTCGCCACATACCGACTATTACTTCTATGAAGACCTTCTTTCACCTGATGAAAAACGAACCCGCGATGAAGTGCGAACCTGGATAGACAGGCGATACCTCCCCAAGGCGGCCGATTATTTCGAGCAGGGGATTTTTCCGGTCGAACTGATTCCAGAAATGGCGCAAATGGGTCTGCTCGGGTTCAAGTTGAATGAATATGGCGGACGTGGAAAAAACAACGTCTCTTTCGGCCTCGTTTGCCAGGAACTTGAGCGGGGAGATTCGGGCCTGCGTTCATTTGTTTCCGTCATAAACGCCCTTGTAATTTACCCCATCCATACGTTTGGAGCCGATATGCAGAAGCAACGGTGGCTCCCGGAGCTGGTGAGCGGCAAGAAAATCGGCTGCTTCGGCTTGACGGAGCCCGAAGCGGGGTCCGACCCGCAGAGCATGCGGACTACCGCTGTAAAAGACCGGGGGGGCTATATTCTCAACGGCCGCAAGATGTGGATAACCAACGGGTCCATCGCCGACGTGGCGGTAGTCTGGGCAAAAACGCAGGAAGGACAAATCCGGGGATTTCTGGTTGAAAAGGGCATGCCGGGCTTTTCGTCTCGCCCCATAGAGCGCAAGTTCTCACTGCGAGCTTCGGTCACCTCCGTTCTCAACTTCGATAATGTGGCAGTCCCCGAGGAAAATCTTCTGCCTGGCACCGAGGGTCTGAAATCCGCCCTGATGTGTCTCAACGAAGCTCGCTACGGCATAGCCTGGGGCAGTGTCGGAGCCGCTATCGCCTGCTATGAGTCGGCCCTGAGCTATGCAAAGTCGAGAATCCAGTTTAAAGCCCAGATCGCCTCATTCCAACTCGTGCAAAGAAAACTCGCCCGGATGTTGACGGAGATCACGAAGGCCCAGCTTCTGTGCATTCGCCTCGGCAGGCTCAAGGACGAGGGCCGCGCGCGCCACACGCACATCTCAATGGCAAAAATGAATAATGCCCGCGAAGCTCTCAAGATTGCGAGGAGCGCCAGAGACATTCTGGGCGCAAACGGGATAAGCCTCGGCTATCCGCCGATCCGCCACATGCTGAATCTGGAAACTGTAAACACCTACGAGGGCACAGAGGACATTCATATTTTGGCTATCGGGCGGGACATAACGGGAGAGAACGCTTTTTCATGCGAGCAGGAGTAGTGGTATGAAGATTTGTCTTTGAAAAAACGTAATCTCTGTCACCTTGAAATATTGTGTAATGCGCTAACGCCAATTCCGTGAATAATATGCACAAAATAAAATAAACCTGAATAATGCGCCAACTTGAACACCAACTGGAGACGAACCGCATTTCCGGGTCGGATTCCATCCGAAAAGCTCTTGGAATGCCGAATGTCCGTAAGTCATACGATATTCCAATCAAAACTCGCAAGAAAAAATGTCGCTCAGACCAATTTGGGCAATTTGAGGACACACCACCATCCCCTCAGTTAATAGCTCGCTTCACGCGAAGATTCTAATGCGAGGTCTTAAAGCGGTAGGGAGTAGCTGGAAGAGGGGATAAAAAGCTTCTCGTCGCTGCCGTCTAGGAATTCGTAACTCAAGAGGCGATAGGGATCAGAGCTTTGAAACTGCTCCCCTGGCCAGGGGAGCTTTCTACACTGATAGTTCCGCCGTGAGCAACAGCGATTGATTGAGCGATGGCTAGCCCGAGACCGGTTCCCCGCTCTACCATGGAGCGCACTTCCGAAGTGCGATAAAAGGCTTGGAAAATATGCTCTTGCTCTTCAATGGGAATCCCTATTCCAGTATCGGAAACGAGAATTGATGCCCATTGGCTCTCACGCTGCAGATCGATGGTCACACTGCCTCCCGCCCCGGTGTATTTTATTGCATTGTCCACGAGGTTGATTGTCATGCTCTGCAGACGCTCGCGATCACCCTGAACGCAAAGCGGTTCTATGGAGCCGAGCCGAAGTTCTACGCTATGGGAGTCCGCCAGTGGCTTGAGTCGGAGGTAAACCTCTTCAAGCACCTGTACCAGGTCTACCTCCTTTCGGTCCATTCTCAGTATCCCCACTTCGGCGCGAGCCAGGAGCAGCAGACCTTCCACCAAGTGAGCGATTCTGTCGACCTCTTCCAAAGCACTCTCCAAGGTTACCCGGTATTCCTCCTGAGTTCTCGCCGAACGCAGAACGAGCTCAATTTCACCTTTCAAAATGGTGAGGGGAGTCTGAAGTTCATGCGAGGCATCAGCACTGAACCGGCGGATCTGGCTGAATCCAGCATCCAGACGGTTGAGCATCTGGTTCAAGGTCCTGGCCAGATTGTCCAGTTCGTCGCCCGTCCCTGTCTCATTCACACGTTGGCTTAGGTCTTCGGCGCCTATCCGGCGGGCAGCGGCGGTCATCCGGTCCACAGGCTTTAATGCCCGATAAGCAACAAGCCATCCACCGGATGCAGCCAGTATCAGGCCGAGAGGGAGCACCCCTGCCATGATCAAAAGGAACCGAAGACGGGTTTCATCGATACTCTTAAGGGACATTCCAACCTGGATCATGTTGATCACTCTGCCGGATTCCATTACGGGCATGGTCAGTACCCGCACTGGATATTCTCCGAGACCCTCCACTGTCTCAAAAGAAGATAGGCCTCGCAATGCGTTTGCGAGCGCTTCCCTGCTCAGAGGCAACTTCCCGGTGGAAGGCAAAGACCTGAGTTCGTCACGGTTGCCCGATGGGTCACGCATCTGAAAATATTGATCCCATGGAGAAAAACCGAAAAAACGACGGAAAGCCTGATCGATTTCAGACGGGAGAGGTGTCGCCGATCTGCCCAGGTCCCGTTCGATCAATGCGCCGGCAACGCTATGGAGCGCGCTGTCCACCTCGCGGGAGAGGCTGTACGACAGAAGCCCGAATGCCGCCCCTCCCACAATGAGCAAAGTAACGGTCAAAAGGCTCGTATACCAAATTGTGATACGTGTCCGGATGGACCTGATATACAAGGATCACTCCTCTTTTAACACATAGCCGACGCCGCGAACCGTGTGAATGAGTTTATGCTCGCGATCTGAGTCGATCTTCCTGCGAAGGTAGTTCACGTATACGTCGATGATGTTGGTCATCGAGTCGAAGTTGTAGTCCCAAACATGGTCGGAAATCATAGTCCTGGTTAGTACCAGCCCAGGATTTCGCATGAAATAATAAAGGAGAGCATACTCCTTTGCGGTCAGGTCAATTTTCTTGGCGCCCCGCAGGACGACACGACGAGCTGGGTCGAGCTTGAGATCGGCAAACTGAAGCACCGGAAGTTCCGCCTCGGTTTTCCTTCTGAGAAGCGCCCGAATCCTGGCTACAAGCTCCTGGAATGCGAATGGTTTGGTCAGATAGTCGTCAGCGCCTGCATCCAGGCCCAGGACCTTGTCTTCAATGTTTGCTCTTACCGTGAGCAGCAGCACCGGGGTTGAGACCCTTCCCTTGCGCAGCTCATGAAGGACGCTCATGCCGTCCATCCCCGGCAAATGAATATCGAGAACGATCAGATCGTGTACCTGATCCATGGCCATTTGAAGGCCGATCTTTCCGTCGAATGCCACATCGACTGAGTAGCCTTCTTCCTTCAGGCCCTTACTGATAAAGCTGGATACTTTTTTTTCGTCTTCCACAACCAGGAGCCGCATCGTCTTTCCACACCCACAAAGTCTATAATCCGAGAAGCTCAAACATCCTGTATCAGACAGGAGTTTCAGGAATCTTGCCTGCCAAGGCCCGCAATATACATTAATTTACGGTAGATAGCGCCGAGAGAGTGTAAGACCCTCACATCCCGATTTATATTAACAGATTACTCTATAGCCACATAGCCCATTGATAAAAATCGCAGTAACTTTCTTGACTCTCTCAGCCTCCGGGCCACTCGCTTCGGGAGGTGTTTTTACCCCGGCCTTACTCTACCTTTTCGCCTCCATAAACTGCTTCAGATTCTCGGGCTGTTCTCTCTTCTTCGCCGCTTTGCTTCGCGCTTTGGTCAATGCTTTTGCCGACGTACTGCATTGCGAACCCGTATTTCTTTGTAGCTCTGAAATATCCAGGAACTACATTTGAAACTTCTAATCTCCGTTTAATTCTCTATTAATCTTGCATGTCTATATTTCTGCCAAGCATGAGACTTTCTGTTACAGACGCAAGTTGCAAAAAAATCTTTTCATGATAAGGAGAATACCAATGTTCAGGAGAATCGGGAATTCTTTAACCAACAGACGTTTTGGGATAAACACGATTGTGCTTACGGCCCTTCTGTTTCTTCTGGGAGGCTTTATCGTGTCGGCAAGGTTCAACACGACTGGTTCAGCCGCCGCCGACAGCCCCACCCTCCAATCGCAAATTCCGGCAAAATCGTTCGTGCAAAGTCCTTTTACTCCACTTGTGGAGAAATTGACCCCCTCGGTCGTCAATGTAAAGGTGACTAAGATTGAAAAAACTGAATTTCCGTTCCAGGAGATGCCGGGAAACCCCTTCGGACAATTTTTCAACAACCCGAAGTCTCAACAAAACCGGCCCGTTCAGGGCGCCGGATCTGGGGTGATCATATCTTCCGACGGATATATTCTCACCAATAACCACGTTGTCGAGGGAGCCAAAGAGGTCGAAGTGACACTAAACAACAGGAAAGAGTTCAAGGCTCAAATCGTCGGGCGAGACCCGAAAACAGATCTTGCAATCGTGAAGATTGACGCCGGAAAAAGCCTGCCTGCCGCAAATATCGGCGACTCGAACTCTCTAAAGGTGGGGGACTGGGTCCTTGCGATTGGGAATCCTTTCGGCTTGAACCAGACCGTAACTTCGGGGATCGTAAGCGCCAAGGGCCGGGTCATCGGCGCGGGCCCGTACGATGACTTCATCCAGACCGATGCCTCGATTAACCCGGGCAACTCCGGCGGCCCTCTCTTCGACATGCGCGGAGAAGTGGTTGGGATCAATACAGCTATAATGGCCGAGGGACAGGGCATAGGATTTGCCATTCCGATCAACACGGCAAAGCCTCTGATCCCGCAACTGGAGACGAAAGGTGAGGTGACCCGCGGCTATCTGGGAGCCAACATTCAGACCGTCACCCCCGAGCTTGCCTCCGCGCTGCGGTTGGAAGACCCCAAAGGCGCACTGGTAGCCGACGTTGTCCCGGGAGGACCTGCAGACAAAGCGGGAATCAAACGTGGTGATCTGATAATTTCATTCGACGGGAAGGCGGTAGGTGACAGCCATGACCTACCGGCGCTGGTTGCTGCGACTCCAGTTGATAAGGAAGTTCCGATGACTGTCATCCGAGATGGCAAAGAGCATGAGATCTCAGTGCGTGTAGCGATGCTCGAATCCGGCGGGACTAAGCTCGCTGAGGCTAATCAATCGGTTCAGGGCAAATTGGGCCTTCAGGTCCAGGATCTGAATTCTCAAATGGCACGACAACTTGGAATCGATGCCGATCACGGAGTTGTGGTCGCCAACGTCGAGCCTGGAAGTCCCGCGGATCGTGCCTCTCTCCGGCAGGGAGACGTAATAGTGGAAGTGAATCGCAAAGCGGTGAAATCGACGAGTGATCTCAAAGAAGAGATCGCAAAGGTCCCGAACGGCGATTCCGTGCTACTTTTTGTGAAAAATGAGCAGGGTAGCCGTTACGTGGTCGTGAGAGGCTAAGCCTGAGGGAAACCGACATATTCAGGAGGGGCGGCGGCTTGGAGCTGCCCTCCTCCTTTTTTGAGTAAATGCAAAGTAACCCCAGAGCGGACCGAAGATTATAAAGGCGTCACCAAAGATTATGTTGTAGCTCGTGAAGTCGAATGTGAATTTGTAAATACGGAGAGAAAATATGAAAGCCTATGCCGCTAAGAGGTGCCGTCCGCTCGATTATTTTTTTAAGAAACGTCCCGCGGAGGCAGACTTCGAGGGCCCGATCAACAAGCAGGTAATAGGAGGCAAGCTTCCCTGCCCGGACCTGGAACTCGAACCCCTCGAGCGCTTCGCTGCCGACGCGGAGACCGATATCGCCGTTTTGCCGGAGGAGCAAGCAGAAGCAGAGGAGGATGAAGAAGATCTCTCCGATGTTCCCGTGGCGGCCGGCCAGGATTTCGTAGAAGATTATATTAGTTGTTATTTCAGAGAGGTATCCAGGTTTTCGCTTCTTACCAGGGAGCGCGAGATCGAACTCGCACAGATAATCAGAAACGGCCAGGACGAACTCGTGCAAATCGTCGGCGATCATGCCGATGAGAATGCAATCCTCTCCGAACTTCGTGACAAGGTTAATAAGCTCCTCGAACGCGAGAAGACCTTCCCCGGTGTGAAGGACAAAATTCTGAAGGTAATCGTGCGCACACTGGAATGCGCAAGCAAAGACTATCCCGAAAATTCGGTTTTTGTAGCTTCGCTCTCTCGTGTGCGGGTAATAATGTGGTCTGTGGACACGGCAAAGCAGGAGATGGTGAGGGCCAATTTGCGCCTGGTTCTGAGCATTGCCAAGCGCTACAGAGGCCGGGGGATGACTTTCGACGATCTCATTCAGGAAGGCAACCTGGGGCTGCTCAAAGCAGTCGGACGTTTTGACCATACCAAGGGAAACAGGTTCAGCACGTGTGCGACCTGGTGGGTGCGGCAGAGTATTATCCGGGGGATTTATGACAAGACGCGAACGATTCGATTACCCGTTCATTTTATCGAAATGAAGAATCTTTTCTTCAAGACCTACTATGAACTGCTGAAGGAACTCGGTCGGGAACCCACACCCCTGGAGATCTCCGAACGCACGAAACTGCCGGTCGAAAAGGTTCAGACGGTTTTGACACTTGCCGCCGAGCCGATCTCCCTGGAAACCCCGATCGGAGAGGGCGAACAGAGCCTGGGCGATCTCATCGAGGACGAGCGGGCCATATCTCCGCTGGACGAATCTTCAGACAAAGAGTTGGCCGAGATCACCCGTACCATGCTCTCAAAGCTTCAGCCTCGCGAAGAGAAAATCCTCCGGCTCAGATTCGGAATGGATGGCCAGCCTGCGGAAACTTTGGAAAAAATAGGGAAGATGTTCAATGTTTCCAAGGAGCGTATCCGGCAGATCGAGAAAAAAGCCCTTCTAAAGCTCAAGAATCCGAACAGGCAGCCCTGCCTCAAGACTCTTATCGAGTAAATACCCGGCACGCTGTTTCTCAAAAACACAGATCAACGTGGGATCGGATTTCTTATCACCCTTCGTGAATATCTGATCCCTAGCTCCTCGTCGCTTCTGATTGAATTTTGGTATAACACTTCGCTGCCAAATATTCCATTTCCGGGACAACTCTTTACATACTCCACCACGAAACTTACCTAACGTTACAGCGAAATGCGATCGGAACGCAAACGGGATAGCGTTATGGAGAATCAACAGGCAACACGCACACCCCTGAATTCTTTTCTGCTGGCACTTATTGCGGTGTTGGTCGGAGTCATCGGCGGATTCGGGGCTGTGGCTTTCAGAGCCCTGATAGCGTTTTTTCATAACCTGCTCTTCCTGGGGAAGTTTTCGCTGGTATATGAAGCAAACATCCACACTTCGCCCAGCCCCTGGGGACCTCTTGTAATTCTCGTGCCTGTTCTTGGCGCGGCAGGGGTTTCATTTCTGATTACCCGTTTCGCGCCCGAAGCTAAGGGGCACGGCGTTCCGGAGGTTATGGATGCGATCTATTACAACCGTGGCATTATAAGGCCTGTAGTGGCCGCCGTTAAATCGTTGGCGTCCGGGCTTTCCATTGGCAGTGGAGGTTCTGTTGGGCGCGAAGGTCCAATAGTTCAGATTGGAGCTTCCTTTGGTTCGACTCTTGGCCAGTACATACCAATGGCGACATGGCAGCGGATTACCCTTATTGCGGCAGGAACCGGAGCCGGAATAGCGGCAACTTTCAATACTCCGATTGGGGGGGTGCTTTTCGCTGTGGAGATCATGCTCAATGAGGTCAGCGTCAGGACCATGGTTCCCGTTGCAATCGCCACGGCTACAGCCACATACATCGGCCAGGTATTTTTTGGCGTATATCCCGCTTTCGTCATTCCGGAATTGCAAACCCCCTTTTTCCATCTATTGAATCCACTTCTGATCGGGTCTTATTTCGGGGTCGGCATCATCACGGGGATAGGCTCCGCGATTTACATCCACTCAATCTACTTGCTAGAGGATATTTTCGACCAGAAGATGCCAGGGAATTACTACCTCCGCCATATGACCGGGATGTTCCTGGTCGGCGTTCTGATGTACCTTTCGATGACTTTCCTGGGGCATTACTACATCGAGGGCGTTGGTTACGCCGGGATCGAGGATGTGCTTACCGGAAAACTCTCAGAATTCTGGCTGCTGGGTCTGCTATTCGTCCTGAAACTGCTGGTTACTGCTCTTACGCTTGGCTCAGGGGCCTCGGGCGGCATTTTTTCGCCGGCACTCTTTTTGGGCGCAATGGCTGGAGGCGCTTACGGGGTAGCACTGAAAGCAATATTTCCGTTCCTGCCGGTCAGCCCACCCGTTTTTGCACTTGCAGGCATGGCGGGCATGGTTTGCGGCTCGACAGGGGCAGCGATTACCGCTCTGGTCATGGCCTTTGAAATGACTCTCGACTACAATGCCGTTCTTCCGTTGACGGTGACTGTTGCCGCCAGCAACGGCATCAGGGCAGTCCTCTCCCGCGAGACTATCTACACATTAAAACTGGCCCGGCGCGGCCATTTTATGCCAAATGCTCTGAGGACCAATTTCCTGTCCCTGAAGCATGCAAAAAGCATCATAGAAAGTCCTCCTGCAATTCTTCCGGGTTCGATGCCGATAGAGGATTTTGCGAAGCTGGTTATTCAGGGAGACGGTTCGTGTTTCCTTGTGGAAGACCAGAAATCGATTTTGGGCATAGTCTCGGGAAATGATGCGCTAAAGGCGCTTGACGCCCCTTCTGGTATGACGCTCGGCGAACTTGTTGAAAAGAACTACATCACGGTTTCCGAGGAGTCGCCTCTTTTTGAGATCGTACGCCGGATGCGCGCGGAAGAAGCAAACACAGCTATCGTAGTTCCAAAAGGAAAACCGCTGGCAACCGGAAATGTCGTCGGGGTGCTCACAAAGGAGCGGATAGCCGATCTAATGGAGCTAAACGTGGCGTCTTACGACGAATAGCAAAGGTGAGCTCAGGGATCTCGAAAACAGCTTGCGCCATAAGGTAGATAGCCCGTCCTGAAGGCCGCTGTCCCATCTCCAGCTTTAAGCAACTCGTTTGTCATATCTAAACCTTTAACATTAAAAACAGACCCTGGCCCAAGACTCACAGCCCCCCATGGAACCGGCCGAATGCACGAGCGAGCATGACGGAAAAGACCAGAATGCCCGCCCCGAGGACAAGGACGTGCCTGGTCTTGCGCAGTTCGAAGTTCCCGACCCGGCACACAAGCAGATAGCCGACAGCAAGGTTGAAGATGCCCCACACGACGTTGACCGTCGAGGACGACAACCCTACCCCGGGCGGGGTTGCAAAGGGACTCTGGAAGGCATGGCCAGAGATCCCATTGCCAAGATGAGGCAGAGCGTTAGCAAGGAAGGCGCCCCCGAAGAAGTACGCCAAGTAGTGGTACCAGCGTGTGATTGTCTCCATTTTAGAGTTCCATTCTCCGTGCGGGCCACGGTGTGGAGATGATAGCTATTCTAACGATTACGCATACTTGCGCTGTGGTAAATGTTGATTATAGTATAGTTGCGGGGTTATTTGAACCCCGTTTTGCTTTTCCGGCTACGGCCGCAGGAGAGAAAAATTCGACGCGTTGAATGAATAACGCTGTGGAAGAGGGAGGTAACAACATGAAACGTCTGATATTTGCATTGTCACTGGTATTGCTGTTGCTTGCCGCACCCGGATTCACGTCGATAGCCTATGGGCATGAATTCGTAAACTCCAGCGATCAAGCGCAGTTGATGACTTCCGGTTACTATCGGACGGTTGACTACTACCAATACCACCGAGACCGTTACTGGCGAGATGAACATTACTGGGACAGACCAATCTACAGATACGGCTATGACCCCTACTACGACGGCTACTATTCACATTATCCGTATACCTACTATGAACCAGGCTTCTCAATCGGCTTACCGTTTTTCTACTTCCATGTCCAATAACCAGGGACTCTGACTCGCTGCTTCAACGCAGACGGACAAGAAACGACTATCCGATTTCCGGGAATTCAGCAGCACGAACAATTAACGTGCCTAAAGGCGAAGGTTTTCAGTACTCCGCCTTGGCCCCAGGTAATGGGGAATTTTCCGGAAAGACACTAACCCAAACACTTATGCAAAGGGTGGGATTAAATTCCCGCCCTTTGTCCAGTATTGCACACCTTTTATCCACGCATCAGGCCACCGGGTGAATTTCCGGCTGCTGCACCTGCGCGCTTTCAGGGACGAAAGGATTGACAGTTGTAACAGGTACCGGCGATGTACGGATGATTTCTTTGGCGATATCGCCAAAAATCGCGCGCTCGAGTCCGTGCGGGTCTATGGAAGCCACAACGACCATATCGATCCCCGCCGATTCAATATATTTCCGGATTTGCTCAACGGGATTCCCCCGCAAAACCACCGTTTCGACCTTCGGGCGATCTTCGAAATATTTTTCGGCAAATTCTTCGAGTTGCCGTTGCGCGAGCTTCAAGCCCTCCTTTTCCATAATGTCCAAAGACGGGTGAGGCACGTAAAAAGTGTGGTATCGCTCAAGCGTTCCGACCACAAAGAGAAGGTGTAACTCGGCGTCGAACTGGTCAGCTATAGAGCGTACCTGAGGAACTATTCTATATGAGGACCCGGCCAGATCGACCGGGAAAAGGACCTTTTTTGTTTCCATCTTCATTCCTCCCTAGGATTGAGCGGCCAAATGCATCGTGACAGACAAGCAAGCCGCTTTTATCAAAGATAATCACCTGGAGGCGTTTTCTCAGACATCTGTATTTGACGTGAGCTACCCAGATTCGCCGGATCTTTGTTTTGAACAAAAAACCGGCTATTTGTAAACTAATTCGGGACCTCGTCCGTTATTCCAGATGAAAAGTCAGTTACCGTTGATTTGGCTGTTTGATAACGCGGACAACTGGATCATAATGAATAGAATGCAGGAGGGATAATATCTCATACGCAACAGGGTGTATTCTATTCGGGATGAACACAACGGATGATTTTGAACTGCGGGCCGCCGCCGCTCCGGGCAATCAGGTTTCCTCGCTTGTGGTACAGGCCAGGGAAGGAGACAGAAATGCCTTCGAGAAGCTGATCGAGATCCATCAGAACGAGATTTTCCGTTTGGTATACTTTCGCACCCGGTCCAGGATGGATTCCGAGGACCTGACTCAGGACATCTTCATGTCCGCGTTCAGGTATCTGCCGCAGCTCAAGGATTCGGACAGATTCCGCCCCTGGCTTTACAGAATAGCACTCAACCGGGTCCATGACTTCCACCGGAAAAACAAATTCCTGGCTTTTTTCGGCATGACGGAAGACAGGGGGGAAACCAATGCGGCGGACGTTGAGCTGCACCGCGATCCGGGGGCGCTTGATAATGTAATTCGACAGGAGTTCTGGTCGCACGTTAAAAAATTGTCGAAGCGCTTTTCGTCGATGGAAAGGGAGGTTTTTTCCCTGAGGTTTATCGATGATCTAAATCTGAGAGAAATTGCACAGACACTCAATAGGAGCGAGAGCGCGGTGAAGACACACCTTTACCGCGCGATTAAGAAATTCAAAGATGACTCGGCTCTGAGCGATTTTTTGCAAGGAGAATGGCATGGCGAAAAAGATCAACCATCTTGATGAACAACAGATCATCGAGGCTGTGATAGACGAGAGAGGCCTGGATGCAGGGCTCCGTCGCCATCTGTTCGAGTGCTCCGCCTGCCACGCCGAAATGAAAGCGCTGCAAGCCGGACTCGATCGGTTCGGTAAGATTTCACGCGAAGGGGCGCCTGAGCACTTCAGGAAACCGACAATATCCGAATTGGGGACCGGCGTGTTCAAGCCCGTGTGGAAAATCCGCCCCTCACTCGGCATAGGCGTGGCTTTCGCTTCGATTCTGGCCCTTCTTCTGAGCCCGTTGACACTCAACAGGGAAAGGATTTATACACTTGATGCAGTCTACCAGGAGATGCTCCAGGACGACAAATTTATGACTGAAATCGAAAAACTCGAGGAAAACCCCCTGCCCCGCTTCTATGTGGATACTGACCCGGGTGACGACGATAAGGAGATACAGAACCCCGGCACGATGAGAGACAACGACAGTGTGACACAGGATGGTGGATCGCGAGATGTTTAAAAATGCCCTGGCAATACTGGCCGCGATAATTCTGTTTCTTTACCCGGCGATTTGCCGGGCAAAGGATATCCCGCCGGGAAGGTGGTGGCATGTTCCTTATTTTGTCGAGCAGTTGCAGATCACCGATGAGCAGAAAGATGAGCTTGACAAGCTTTTCGACTACAATCGGAACAGACTTGCAGAACTCAAAAAGCAAATGGAGCAGGAGAGAAGCGAACTCATAAAAGCTTTCGACCAAGAGCACCTGAACGAGAGCACCGCCATCACGCAGATGAAAAAACTGGAAAACACCAGGACACTTCTGGCCGCAACGCGCTTCAGTTATTCACTGGAGCTGAGAAAGATGCTCGGACACGAAAGGTTCCAACGGCTGAAGACTCTTTATAGAAACTGGCCCGGTGTGCAGCAGCCGCCCAATCATCAGTGAGCCGGACGTATTACCGCCTCACCCGCTCACTTATCACAGCACATCTCATGTGCCCCACGCCGCAGGTCCTCTTCTTCCCGTCTGAGTTCGAGCCACTTGAGGACTTTTCCGAACTCGTCTCTCAGCCCGTTCAAAGCGCGTCCTCTGTGGGAGACCTTCAGCTTTTCCTCCATGCTCATTTCGGCGAAGGTCTTTCCCGTCGAGGGGTAGAGGAAAAGCGGATCGTAGCCGAAACCGTTTTGGCCTCGCGCCGAGTCCAAAATCACACCTTCGCAGAAGCCTTCATAGGTCAGGGCGGCGCCGGAGGGCACGGCCAGGGACAGCACGCAGCAAAACCTCGCTTTGCGGTCAACTTCGCCGGACATGGCCCCGAGCAGTTTTGCGTTATTCTCCTGATCGGTTGCGCCAAGCCCTGCATAGCGGGCTGAATGGACACCCGGGGCGCCAGCGAGGGCTTGCACTTCAAGCCCGGAATCGTCGGCCAGGGTCGGCAGACCGAGTATCTTGGCCGTAAAGGCGGCCTTCTTGTATGCGTTTTCTTCGAAGGTGGCGCCGTCTTCGACCGGCTCGGGAATCGGACCGAAATCATTCAAGTCCTTGACCAGGATCGGGAAGTCTTTGAGCACGCCTTTAATTTCCGCAGATTTCCCTTTGTTTCTTGTAGCGATTACCAGAATCTGTTCGGCCATCTTGTTTCCATGGGCAGGGTTATGGGTCTTGGCTCTAGGCCGAGGGGTCGACTTCTTCACTCGGTTTGAACGGCTTGGTGCCGAAGAAATGGACGATCCACACGCTCGCTTCGTAGAGAACCAGAAGCGGCGCAGCCATTAGAAGCTGAGATACCACATCGGGGCTGGGGGTAAGCACCGCGGCTGCAATAAAAATCAGTACTATGGCCCATTTGCGCTTGCGCTTCAGGAACCCGGAACTTAGCACGCCAAGCTTTGCAAGGAAAAATGCGAATACGGGCAGTTGAAATGCAAGCCCGAAGCACAGAAGCATTTTATTGGCGAATGCCAGATACTCCGTTGTGCGCAACATGGGCGTGATGTATTCGGATGCGAAGGAGGCAAAGAATTTAAACGCCACGGGGATGACCACAAAGTACCCGAACGCGACGCCGGCAACGAAACAAGAGCAGGAGCAGAAGATAACCGGCAGCATATACTTCTTCTCGTTGGCATACAGGCCGGGGGCCACGAATCTCCATATCTGCCAGAGTATCACCGGAATGGCAAGAAGCGTCCCAGAGATCAGGGACACCTTCATATAAACGAAGAAAGCCTCATGGGGCGCTGTGTAGATGAGCTTTGCCGACTGCCCTGGCGGCATTGCGTTGATCCATGGCCTCATGAGCAACTCGAAAATCTTGCCGCTGAAAAAATATGAGGCGACGAATCCCACCCCTACTGCCAGGCAGCAAATCAGCAGTCTGGTGCGCAGTTCCTCCAGATGCTGAAAAAGTGGCATCTTGTTTACTTCATCTGACATTTAGGAATTCCAATTCACAATAAATGAGCCCTTGCAGGCCGCATTAGACTTATGATTTTTCCGGTTTGATTTCGCCGGTCTCGGGAGACGAGGTTTCGGCAACTTTGGATTCTGCGGATTGCTGAGGCTCACCGGCAGCTTCTGCTTTTTCTTCAACCTGAGCAGCTTCGAATGCTTTCTTTGGTTCATCATAGACCTCGGCTTTGATGGCGGTCCCCTGATCCATGATAAGATTCTGAGCCATGTGTTTCCTCAGATTCACCTCCCGCTGAGCCGAGCGGAATTCCTCTCTGAGCGAGCGGACCGTATCGTCCTGGTCCATTGTGCTCCTCAACTCGTCCATTGTCCTTTTAAACTCGGCGTAACCGCGTCCAAGCGCCCGGGCAACATCGGGCAGCTTGTTGGGTCCGACCACCAGAAGGGCGACAACCAAAATCACAAGGATGTGTTCAAATCCAATTCCAAACATATATTGCTCCTGGATGTCCTTGCCTGAATCCTACACCCCTTATTGGGGATCACCCGGTTTTGTATCTGCCGATTTGGATTGGCCCTCCTTGATCTGCTTTTGCTCTTCTTCGGATTTGTCGCCGCCTATTGCTTTTTTAAATTCACTGATTCCTTTTCCCAAGCCGCTTCCCAGCTCGGGCAGTTTTTTGCCGCCAACCAGGATGACGACACCCACAAGAACAAGGATCATTTCGGTAGGACTCAACATCGGACCCTCCATAATTTATTGTCTTGCATAGCTATGCAAGCCGCTCAAAAGGAAGTTTACTCCAAAATAGGTGAATAGAACACACCCAAAACCGATTATTGACAGCCAAGCGACTCTTTCCCCCTTCCAGCCCTGCATATTACGCGCGTGCAGCAGGGCCGCATAAATGAGCCAGGTTATAAGAGACCAGGTCTCCTTGGGGTCCCAGCTCCAGTAGGTACCCCATGCCGAGTTCGCCCAGATGGACCCGGTTATTATTCCGATAGAAAGCCACAAAAATCCGAACAGCACCAACTGGTAATTGAACCATTCGAGCTGCGAAACGCTGGGCAAAGAGACCTGCAAGGCGCCATGGGGATTAGGATTTTGTGGTTTTCCGACGTAAATAGACCTCTTTTTCACCAGGTAGACAATGCTAAGCCCAAACGACACGGCAAATGCAGCATAGCCCAGAAAACAGGTCATTACGTGAGCAATGAGCCAGTTGCTCTTAAGAGCGGGAACGAGCGGCTGGATCTTTGAATCGACGTCTTTCGAAAAAGATGCGTAAGCCATTGCCAGAAAGGAAAACAGGGCCGGAAACACCCCGAGTGCCCGCTGCTTTGTGCGCCACTCGAATACCAGATAGATAACCATTATCGCCCAGGACGCGAAAACGAGCGATTCGTACATATTGGAAAGCGGCGCATGGCCGTATCCCATGCGGTAGGATTCAATCCAGCGCAATCCTATGCCCCCCGTCTGCATCAGCAGGGCCGCTGCGCCCGAAACCGCGCCGGCGCCAAGCAGAGGCCTGTAGCTAAAGACAGTTCCAGACAAGTACAGGACCGTACACAGAAGGTAGGCGAAAGTAGTCAGGCTGAGCAGAAGAGAACTGGTCATTTAGCGCCCTTGGTATCCTTTTGGTTTCCCCTCTTCTCTGAAGGAGGACTGGGTGGATTTACAAGCTCGTTTTCAAGCCGCGCGCAAAGCGCCCTGAACTTTTCCTCGAAAGCCGGCGCATTGCGGCTCGCTCTGCCGGCAAGGGTGATGATAGACTTTTTCCTCTTTTTATCCGGTTCGACGCAGACCCATAGCTTCCTGTGGCTGGAGTAGAACGTGAGGCCAATGCCAACGGTCATGAGAATGAAACCGGCCCATACCAGCCAGATTCCAGGGTCCTTTTTGATCTCGAGTCCTGTAAATCTCCCCGTGTCGATTCGAGAAACCCGGACCTGGTAGTTTTCAATTCTGTTGCCGTGAAAAGGCCGGTCAGCCAGAATCCATTGGGACGAAGATTGTTGCCCGGCTTTTACATAGGTGAGTTCGACAGCTTGCCCGAATCGCATCAAATCTTGCCGATAGTCGGTTATCGCGAGCTGATCGCCGGTGCCGGGAATATTCACAGGCTGCAGCATAGGCAGGCTCATCTGGATCTTTGCGCCTGAGTCGCGATCAGTGAGCTCGATCTCAGCCCCCTTGAGGGTGGTCCCATAGTTCGCCTGGTAAAAAGTGATCCCTTCATAGGTCAGGGGATCGTTTACGATTATGGAGTCTTTCAGGACTTCCCTGCCCTTGTCGATTATGGCCAGATCGGATCGAAACTCCTTCGGGGCCCCCGTGTCATAAAAGGAGACCTCGAACTTGTCGCACCGGACCATGAACGGAAGCTCCAGGACGCTTTCGCCTCCCGCTAATATGACTTTATCCGAAGTCTCGCCCTCAGAGAGGTTCATGGCCCCTTTGAATCCCAGATAAGACCCTGCCAGGGCGCCGACCAGCACTATAAGCACGCTTATATGCACCCCGTAGACCATCAGCCTGCTCCATCGCCCTTGTTCACTTACAGCGCAAAAGGAGCCGGCTGACTGAATTTCGCACAACTGGCCGAAAGTTTCGCATACAGCGCTTTTCACAAACGATTGCACCTTTTCCAGGGGGAGCGCGGCGCTAATCGAACTGCTGAGACTAAACCGTGACAGCTTCTGCGAATCAAAGGGGTCCTCAAACCTTCGAATGAGGCGCACCGTTTTCGGGAGCCTGTCTACCGTGCAGGCGATCAGGTTCACGCACAGCAGCAGCAGCAAAATTCTGAACCACATTGAATGGTAGAGATTGTTAAGGGCAAGCAAATCTATCAAAAAGGCAATTGTGGGACTGAAGTGATTCTTAAGCTCGACAAGGCTTAAGCCCTGAGGCAGAAGGGTCCCTATTAAAGATGCCCCCGCCAGGGCGAAAAAGAGGATCAGCGTCAGTTTCAGCGATGAGAGCCACCCGAGCCGCACGCCCCACGAGGCGCCTTTATCATTGGGCATTCTAGATTTTATCCTTTGGAATTCATTGAAAAATAAAGCGCAGATGATAACCCGGGCGCCGATTGCCGTCAATTCCTCACGAAAACTAAAGATCGGGAAATTCCGGAAGGCTTTCCAAAAATGGAATCAACAGACGGTCCGCTTTGGTGAAATTCATCTGTTTAAGTTCCGATACATTCACCCACATGAACGCAACGTGCTCACTGAGACACAGTGTTCCCCCGCTGATTTCGCACCAGTACGCGTGCAGGTCGATTGGCGGCTCCAAGTCCTGCTGGCAGATGGTCCTGAACAGACCGCGAACTTTTATATCCAGGCACAGTTCCTCCCTTATTTCGCGAATGAGCGATTGTTCCAGGCCTTCTCCGGGTTCCACCTTGCCGCCAGGAAATTCCCAAAGGAGCCCGAATCTTTTCCAGGGCGGCCGCTGAGCCACAAACAGCCGCCCCTGCGAGGGTATCAGGGCCGCGGTTACCTTCATAGAGTTACCTCACAGGGCGTGGAGTCCTATCCAGCCTCCATCCCGGAAACACCCCGCAGCTTCCGGCCAAGGCTGAAAAAGCCCACGTAAGCGACATAAAAAAAACCACTCTAAATTCCCTCTGCAGGAGGGGACTTCAGGCCCCCCCTTTCGGGTGAGCGGACGGGCGGGCTGTCAAGACCTCGCATATGCAGCCGCCTGCAGTTACACCGGATTTACGGTTTAACACAATATAGTGTCCATCGGGAAAGAGGCCACTGTATCATCCGCGTTTCAGGCAGGAACACCCATCTAAATATAAATAACGCCTGGATCAGGCGTCCCCGATTGACCTGCCGTTTTCAAATACTACAATACATTGTCGAGGCGGTATACGGCAATCCGTAAAAACGCAGGTGAGACCAGTTATCAGATGAATTGGTAAATAGACCTCGCGGGGGCCTGGCATTCGGATTTTTGTCTGGAGCCCTCGCGAAGTCTGTCCGCCAATGCTTTTTTCTTTTAAAAGAGTCTGCGGCTCTGTATGCTTCTAGATATTCAACATACGCTCATTATACCTAAATGGAGGCGAAAAGGTGGACAAGGAGTTTGACGTCGTAATTCTGGGCAGCGGTCCCGCCGGTTTACAGGCAGCCATTCATGCCGCAAGGACCAGGGCCAGGGTGGCAGTTTTGGGAAAATTGCAGAGCAGCTCTTTATATAAAGCTCACATCGAGAATTACTGTTGTATGAGTGACACTATTTCCGGTGAAACGATCCTCAACGACGGAAGAATTCAGGCGGAAAAGTCCGGAGCAGTCCTTTTGGATGAGGATGTCCTCCATCTTGAATCTGCCGATGGAGGCCGATTCAGGGTAAAACTCGAGTCGGGAGACTCCCTTGTCTCCTGGACGATAATCCTCGCCATGGGAATTTCCCGAAACCGGTTAAACGTCCCCGGCGAAAAGGAGATGCTCTGCAAAGGGGTCAGCTACTGCGTTGACTGCGATGCGAATTTCTTCCGAAACCAGGTGGTCACGGTAGTAGGCAATGGCAGCGCGGCCGCTTCCGGCGCTCTGAAGCTGCTGCTGATCGCCGGCGAAACTCATCTTGTCTGCGGCAGTCTGGCGATATCAGACCATCTTCGCTATCAGATCGAGAGCAGCAGAATACAGGTCCATCCCGGGCGTTCAGTGAGCCGGATTCTTGGAGAGAGCGAAGTCCAGGCCGTTTTGCTCGACAACGGGGAAAAAATCGAAACAAGCGGAGTCTTTATCGAACTTGGGGCCAAGGGCGCGATTGAACTTGCATCGGGTCTGGGAGTTGCGCTCGATACCGAGACGATGCGCTTCGTAGCGGCGAACAAAAAACAGGAAACCAATGTGCCCGGCCTCTACGCCGCAGGTGACATCTGCGGCCCCCCGTGGCAGATAGCCAAAGCGGTCGGCGAGGGATGCGTCGCCGGCCTGGAGGCAACCACTTACGCACGCCGTGCGCGCACGAAGGCAGCCGTGGTCAGTGAATAGTTGATGCCGAATCCCCGAGCGGTGGGACCGCCGGCCGGAGCCTGCCCCTGACCTGATCCAGGGGATTCGATCCGGGCATCTCGACAGCCACCCATCCGCGAGGGGGGCGGAAATTGTAAAGGGGATAGGGAGACTTAAAGATACTTTCCCCTTTTCAAAAGGGGGGCGGGTGGATTGCAGGCAACCCGATCCACACGGGTTATTCCTGAATCTCCTCGACCGATTTCACTTCGATCGTGTCGCCTTTGTCACTTTCACTTATCGTACCAGTGACTTCGACCATCTTGCCCGTCATATTGGTGAGGTCTTTACCCTTAACGATGTAATCGCCCTCATCGGCTTCGATTATGAATTGCTTCCCGTGTTTGACCACGATACCAACGATAGTATCTTCCTGAGCTGCTGAAAAGCTGGGCGCCAAGGGTGCAAAGACAAACAACAGACAAAGCGCTGAGAGCACGATAATAAAGCGTTTGGCCATAAATCCTCCTCGAATCAGCCGGTTCGGAGTCTGCTTGCGAATCCGCTGCTGCTTTCGGCTGTCCTAGCTCTCTTGAATACCAGATAGACTAAATAATGTATATCAAAAATGACAAATTGAGGTAGGGTAAAGATTCTGATGCGGGGCAGGTTTTGTATAGGCGCGTCTTCTCGTCCAAGATCGATTTAGAAATCCTCAAGGTCTCAATTTCTCGATTCACTTCAATGTCAGGTTTTATTTTGAGTAATTATTACGATTTATATTGAAGCCGCTTATTTTTTGAGATTAGAATTCGAACAGATCCAGAGACTTTCGTGTCGAAAAGTGCTCTGGTATGGGGATGCCTATGCGCAATTCCACCGCCTCACAAAAACACCTTCTTTTCTCACTTTGGCTGCCGCTTGTCTCGATCAGTTGGCACAGGCCTTTAGAATCCTTCCGGCAAACGGCATTAAGTACGGTCCTGAAGGGAAATACCTCCAAGTGGAGCACTCCCTGGGTCCAGGCATGGTCACATTTACCGTCCGGGACGAAGGACCGGGTATACCGCGTCAGCAGCAGAACAGAATTATCGAACGATTTTACCGGGCCGGCAAACCGTCTTCCGGGTCTCCGGCAGCTCGGTCCTGGGACTGGCCGTCTGCAAGCAAATGGTCCAGGACCATGGAGGGACCATTGGGGTTCGAAGCCCCGAGGAGGATCAAAAGAGCGGAGCAGCGTTTGTGTTCTCGATGCACTGGAGCAATCTAATCGAACCTGTTAACCAGATTATAATTGTAGCAACACAGGATTAACCTCTATAATCCAGTTCTACGGTCCTCAAGGGGCGTGAAATTTTAGACAGGGTCCCAGGAGTTTTGAATAAATGGAAAGCAAATTCCACTCAGATCTTGAACAGCTTAAAATGACTATGCTCCACATGGCGACCCTCACGGAGAAAGCACTGGAAAAATCCTTAAAGGCCCTGGAGGAAAGAGACAACAACCTGGCCGAAGAAGTGTTCGGCGACGACAAGGAAATCGATCTGCTGGAGGTGGAGGTGGACCACCTCTCGCTTAGGCTTCTCGCGCTCGATCAGCCAATGGCGCGGGACCTGCGGTTCATAATCGGATGCATGCGAATCGCGGTAGATTTGGAGCGAATAGGGGATCAGGCCGTAAACATCGCTCAAAGGGCTAAATTCCTGAATAGCCGCCCTCCTCTTCCAACCAATCACGCCATCGAGGAACTGGCTTCTACTGCCCTTGACATGCTGCGCTCTGTTATATCTTCTTTTGTGAATCAAAATACGGATCTTGCGATGGACGTCTGCAAAATGGATGATGTCGCCGATGAGCTCAACTACCGCGTTCTCAAGGATTTGCTCGCTTACATGGCCACAGAGACACCCGCCGTTGAAAGGGCGGTCCAGACCATTATTGTCGCCCGCTGCCTGGAACGTAGCGCCGACCAGACAACCAATATCGCTGAAAGCGTGATCTTCATTGTCAAAGGAGTAAATATCAAGCATCGTTGCCAACAATAAAAACGCGGGCGGGCGGGTTGTGAAAGGTGAACCGACAGACGCATTAACGCAGGGGAGTAGATGCCGCCCACCTAATGAAGCATGGAAATCGCTGGCACGAAATTAGCTTTCATCATTTTCCGGTGCCTCTGAAATTTTCCCGACAACTTCCTGAACCAGGAGCTTTAAATGCAAAAATCGCTTGCTGTACTTGCCCTCATTTTTCTCCCACTTCTCCTGATTGGCTTCGCCTCCGTGGGCCTGGCCGATGAACTCATCGTAAAGCCCTCAAAACCTGGCGAATGGATTCTCTACGATGCAACGGACCAGGAAGTTGCGACCCTCGCACTGGTGGAAGATGGGGCCTATAGCATTCGACCAAAAGGCGGGCAGTACCTCGGGATAATCAGAGCAAACGGCGATTTGCAGATGACCGGCCGCCATCCGGTTATGTCTCCGAGCGATGCCCAGCTTTACCTGGACGCCGTCGATGCAATTAAAGGGATCAAATAGAACGCATACCCCTGAAAAAGGGCTGCCACGTCGAGGCAGCGAGCCCATAAATTTCCCAGTCTTCCCATTTGCCGTTTCTGCAGATTACGCAGCGCATGAGCTCGCAGATTTCGGAACCCTCAGAATAGGCTTCGTCCCTAAACCCACAGTCTTGACTTTCCGGCGAGACTTCCATCTATTCCCCTTTTCAAAGCACCAGGAAGTAATTGTGCTTACAATTTAAACATCTCGGCTTTCAATCGCGAGCGATTGAGGGATTTTCGACTCGGATGATTCTGAGATCGCTCAATTCAAAGGGAGCAAACAATATGGCACTCTACCTGGTCCAGCATGGACAAAGCCTCTCGGAAGAGCAGGACCCTGAGCGGGGCCTTTCTCAGGAAGGTTATGCTGATGTGAACCGAATAGCCGAGGTTGCACGGGGCTATGGTGTGCGGCCAGCGGCCATAAAGCACAGCGGCAAGAAAAGAGCGCGGCAGACGGCGGAAATGTTTGCCGAGGCGCTTTTAGGGGATACGAATAAAGTAGGACAGATTTCAGGGATCGGCCCTCTCGATGATGTCGCCGCAGTTGCAAATACGTTGAAAACCGGTGATAATCTGATGATCGTTGGGCATTTGCCTTTCATGGAGCGGCTTACCGGATTTCTTGTCACAGGATCTGCCGAAAGGCTCGTTTTCAAGTTCCAGAACGGAGGGATTGTCTGCCTGGACAAGGACCCGGATGCCAGATGGTGGTTCATAAAATGGACGCTGATGCCCAGGATAGGTCAATAAACCAGCAATCTCCACGCCAGGTGCTAAGCGTGGCTAATTGAGAAAGTGCATCCATGAGTGCGGAAAAAATCCGGGACTCGGTAATTGCCGGCACTTGGTATCCAGCCGATCCTGCGCTGCTGAGAAAAGAACTTGTCAGGTATCTTGAGCTGGCCAGGCCGCCTCGGCTGGAAGGAGAACTCACCGGTCTTGTCGTTCCACATGCTGGCTATCTCTACTCGGGAAGCGTGGCCGCATGGTCATACAAGCTTCTTCTGGAGAATCAATTTGACCGGGTGCTCGTACTGGCCCCAAGCCACCACGCAAGTTTCGTCGGAGCGAGCGTCTATAATCTGGGCGGATTCCGCACGCCCCTGGGCATAGTTCCCTTGGATATCGAGCTGATAGATGAGATCTATAAACATACGGATATCATACGCTTCATCCCTCAAGCCGACTCCAGGGAGCATTCGCTGGAGATTCAGCTTCCTTTCCTTCAGACCGTATTGAGCACTTTTAAACTGACACCGGTCATAATGGGAACGCAGAACTGCGATTTTTGCCTGAAGCTTGCGCAGGCAATCGCTGAGACCTGCAGCCGGAAGCGAGTGCTGATCATCGCGAGCAGCGATCTATCCCATTACTACCCCTATGATGAAGCCAAGCGGCTGGATGGGGTATGTCTGGACCGGCTCAATGCCCTGGACCCGGAGGGGCTCGCCGAAGACGTGCAAAATCAGAGGACCTATGCCTGCGGCGCGGGACCTATGATTACTATGATGATTGCAGCCAAAAAACTCGGCGCCGACCGGAGCAAAGTGCTGCACTACGCCAATTCCGGCGATGTGACGGGTGACAAGACAGGGGTTGTCGGGTATGCCTCGGCCGCCATTTACCGGAGCTCTGAACATGGAGACGCAGAAAAGCTCTAATTGCCGCAGGGCTGGGCTGGACCTGGGGTTCAGCGCCGAAGAAAAGGAAAAACTGCGAGAACTGGCTTTTCATGCGATTCGCAGCCGTTGCCTTGGCATAGAGATGCCCGACATCGCGGTCGATTCGCCTAGACTCAAAGAGCCGGGGGCGGCCTTCGTCTGCATACACAGAGGCGAGGAACTGCGAGGGTGCATAGGCATGATCGAAGCCCGCGCGCCTCTCTGGGAGACCGTTAGGAGAATGGCAGTTGAAGCCGCCGTCGGGGACCCGCGATTTTGCGCTGTCGCCACCGACGAACTTGACAAGATCGATATAGAGATATCTGTTCTGACCCCGTTGCTGCGGATCAGTGATCCTTCGGAAATCGAAATTGGAAAACACGGACTCCTCATTCGCAAAGGCTTCTCCTCCGGCCTCCTTCTCCCTCAGGTTGCAACCGAGCACAACTTGGACCGTGAACAGTTTCTAAAGTTGACCTGCCGCAAGGCCGGGCTCCCGGAAAAGGCATGGAAAAACAGGGACACCGAAATATATGTATTTTCGGCCGACGTCTTTTAAATCGTAACTAGCGGTTCTGCGCCCCTCAAGGTGCAAGACTCCCGCCCCCCGGACACGGTAGTGGGCGAACCTGCCAGATCGAGGTTTTCAAATGGCCAGGGTTCTCGATATAAACGAAGGCAAACGGCGCCTTGCCGCCAAAAAGGGATTCGATCCCTGGTCGCGACGTTTCCTGATCTCGCTCGACGAGAATACGACCATCCGCCAACTCGATAACGTGGTTATCAAGTACCTGGTCCAAGGAGGCGAGGATTCGGCGATGGCGCTCTACGAGCTGATTATGGGAATAAGAGGGCTTGGCCCCGGTACCCGGTTCCACTATCTCGACAGCGCATCTAAAATGGGTGTAACCGACATTACGCTCTTTCTTATGGACCTGATTCGCTTCGAGGCAATGTACCGGCTGGGCTGGCTCGAAAACTACACCTTTCTGGAACTCCCCCTGGTTGACCTGATCCAATCTTTCAAACCTCAGTTTTCGGCGCCGGGGCTTACCCCGCCTGCCCTTTCCGCAGCCCACCCGCTCTATCGGGAATATCTGGCCGAATTTGAAGGCGACCGGAATTCATTCGTTCGAAAGCTCATTCCGGAAGCGATAAAGGCTTTCTGCGATCTCGAAGATGACGCTGGAACGTAGAAACATTGCAGGCAAGAGCGCGACCTGTGAAATCGCAAACATATTGCTTTTGGCGTGGTCCCGCCAAACCGGCATCAAACATCCGACATCGGGAGTTATTCACATGATTGCCTGGGGAATTCGAACTTTGGCTGTCTCGGCGTTGATCATTTCTCTGTTAGCTTTTTGCTCCTGTTCCAAAGCAAAGGAAGCGCAAAACGAAGGGAAAGACGCCAAACCAGCCACTCAAGAGGCAGCGGAGGCCATCCGGGATTTTGGGAAAAAGCCGATCGACAAGGCCAGGGCTGCCCAAAGATTGGGAGACGACAGGACCAAAGCCATCGATGAAGCCGTTGGAAGTCAGAACCGAGAATAAGTCCCTTCAAGATCGCACACAGAGATTCTCGCCCAATCGTCTGACTGGTCTTAAATTTAGTTGGGAGTTTCCGGATGGACACCGGCAATATGGAGCGCATGTGGGGCCGCCCCTGCTTCGCCCTATGCGCGAAACAAAGCAGGCGCTCTCGGACACCATACCCTGCGACAGGGAATTCCGTATGCACGGCAAGTCAATTGAACAGCATCAGCACAAGGCCATTGAACAATGCCCAAAGAGCGATTCCATCTCTACCTTGCCGATGAACTCCTGAACAGATGCCCGGGCATCCTGCCTATAAATGAAATCCACAGCGCACCCACCCACCCGCGAGATCCGGCGTTTTTTATCGGTGCGCTTTCGCCGGATATATTTTTCTACGATTTGCCTTCCTTCTCGTTATCGCCTATGGGCGATGCGCTGCATGACCTCATGGACCGGGAAGGACTCTCCCCCATCGAGGAGTGGATAGCCCAAACCTGTCCACCGTCAAAGACGGCCCGGCAAAGGATGGTCCTCTGGGCCCTTGGCTTTGCCTGTCACTTCCTGGCAGATGCGGTCTGGCACCCGGTAATAAACGCGCTGAGCAAGTCTATGCATTACTGTGGGGGGAAAGGGCTTTCCGAGATAGAATGCCACCGGCTGCTCGAATCAGAGCTCGAAGCCCACTGGCTGGCGAGATCACGCGCGCCGCAAAGGTATCATGATCTTTTGAAGGACTTCGAAAGGGATCGGGACCGGCTCTTTGAGATAGCATCCAGCTATCGCCGATTCCTCGAGTTTGCAGGACTAGGCGCCGGGGTCCGCGAGACGCGGATACTCAGATGCTACCTGAGCCAGAATTTTCTTCTCCGGCTGTTTGCAAACAGGATGCTGGGCAGGAAAAGGGACACCTTGCTCGACTTGCCGCTTGCCAGTTATCTCGGCGCGCTCATTACTCCGTCCCGGCCCGTTCTGCCGGCTCTTTTCTCACACACTTTTCCGGAAGACCTGAATCCGTTCAGCGACTTTTTCCTGGAACAGGCGCTCACTTCTTCGAAGTTACAGTTGCGCGGGCTTGCACAACGGCTTTCACAATTCCTTGCGAGTTGATCCCCTCGGACCTGTAAAGTTCTTCGGGCTTTCCGGAAAACCCATACCTTGTTACACCAAGCCTCACTAGCCTGCAGGGCAGTGAATTTCCGGCCAGAATTGCGGCGACCAGAGACCCAAGGCCCGTATCAATATGGTGATCCTCGGCAGTCACGATGAGGCCTGTTTTGGCAGCCTGAGCGACTGCCGCAATGTCGAGCGGTTTGACCGAGGCGAAATTGACTACGGCCGCCCGGATATCGTAATTTTTAGCCAGCTCTTCGCATGCCTTGACCGCTTCGTGAACAATGGGCCCACAGGCGAGTATGGCCGCATGGTCGCCCTGCCGGAGCCAGTCGGCCTTTGCGGGAACAAACTGGTAGTCGCCTGCGAATGCGGGCTGACCCGATTCGTCCAGGATCGGGGAGACCTTGGAGCGGCCCATACCCACGAAGAAGTTGCCCGCCCGGCTGGCCACATACCTGACTATCCTGTCTGTCTGGTTGGGGTCAGCCGGAAGGAATATTGAAAAGCCGAACAAGTTTTGAAGCAACCCTATATAGTCGATGCACTGGTGTGTCTGGCCGTCCTCCCCGACATCCAGTCCCAGGTGCGTGCAGACCAGCTTCAGATTCGTATTATTGATGTCGTTCAACCTCATCTGGTTGAAAACTTCGGTGACCCCAAAAGTCCCGAAAGTACTAAGGAAGGTGACAAAGCCCTCCCTGCTGATCGCTCCGGAAGCGGTTGCCGTGTGGTGTTCCTGGATGCCGGATTCGAAGAAGGCTGTGTCCGAAATCTTGTGGAATCCATCCATTTTCACGGAACCTTCCAGATCGCAGCTAAAACCGATGACCATTGGAACTGTCCCGACATTGTTGAGCCTGGCCAGGTCCTCAAGGGCGCCCCCGTATGCCGATCGGTTGTCGGTGAGAGTCTCGGGACCGTAAGTCCTTGGGGTGCCTGACTCAATGTTGGGATAGATAAGCTGCGGGGTGAAATGTTTCTGAAAAACGCGGCAGGCTTCCCGCTTCTGCTTCAGCTCAGGTATTGGGTCAACCAGTCCAAGCCCGTCGAAGGCTTTTGCGGCCTCTGATTCGCTCAGAGTGCTGCCGTGATATTTTGCCTTGTTTTCCATGAACGGTACGCCTTTGCCCATGATGGTGCGGGCAATTATAGCCGTCGGAAAGCGCGGGTCCCCAGCCTCGTAGCGGTGAACGCTTCGCAACGCTTGAAAAATCTCGTCGAAATCATGGCCGTCCTGGATATAGACCACGTTCCAGTGGGCTGCTGCATAGTCAGCCCTGATTTCCTGGGGCATTACCGTGTTTGTGCTTCCGCAGATCTGGAGGTAATTGCGGTCGATGAGGCAGGCCATGTTGTTGAGACCATACTTTACGGCGAACCGGCGCGCCTCCGAGATTTGGCCCTTTTGCTGCTCGCCGTCCCCCATGAGCACGAAGACCCTGTTCTTCTTGCCCTGAAGTTTCAATCCAAGGGCCATTCCGGTCCCGGCGGAAAGTCCCTGGCCCAGGACCCCGGTATTCCATTCGATACCGGGAACACAGGATTCGACGTGCCCGGTAAAGGACGACCCGGCGCGCCTGAACTCCATGCAGAAATTGTCCTCGTTGAGATATCCGAACTCGCACAGCACGCTGTAAACACCCGGACTGATATGACCCATGCTGACGATCAGCCTGTCACGCTCATCCCAGCACGGATCGCAGGGATCGTGAGAGATCGTGCTGTAAAGCATTAGAAGAAGGTGAAGCGAGGACATGGAGCCGCCCGGATGACCACTCCCGGCCAGGGTAGTGCTCGCGATAATACGGCGCATACAGCGCAGCCACATCTCTTGTAAGGTATTTTTCTGCTCATGGGTCAGGGAAGCCTGGTCCAGCGCTATTTTAAGCATCTCATAATCCTTCTTTGGGGGGCCGGTTTCCGAAACACCGGGATGAGTCAATAGCAGTTTCCGATTCGGATCTTTTCATGCCGATAAATTTGACATCGAAATTCTTCGACGAAAGAGAGGCAATTTTCGTCCCGGCCAGGAAATCCAGACGTTTCCCCCCGGAATCCGGACGGAAACCGGCTTTACTCGTGATTGCAAAGAACTAACACCTTGTCTACGAATTGGTCCACCGCCTTAGCGAATAGCGTATCCTTACGCTCATCAAGCAACGGTGTCCCACTGTCTCCCGCCTCGACCACTTCCGGGTCGAACGGTAATTCTCCGAGAAACTCTACTTTCATAGCAGAAGATGTCTTCCGGCCGCCACCAGTACGGAAAATCGGAATGAATTTACTGCAATGCGGACAAGAAAGTCCGGACATGTTCTCCACAAGACCTAAAATCTGAAGATCTACCTTGCGGCAAAAGTTTATAGATTTCCTGACATCGGCAAGCGCTACTTCCTGAGGAGTGGTAACGATCAGGGCCTTTGCGTCGGTAATGAGCTTCGAAATGCTGAGGGCCTCGTCCCCGGTGCCGGGCGGCGAATCGATTACCAGAAAATCGAGATCGTCCCACTTGCAGTCGACCAGAAACTGCTGGATTACTCCGTGCTTTAGAGGACCTCGCCAGATGATCGCGGAATCGGTGTCCTCAAGCATTGATTCGATGGAGACGATTTTAAGGTTGGGTCTGTATTCATGCGGGATGATCTCCCTGTCGGCAGTGATGTTCAAGGTCCCGTGCATCCCAAACATCTTTGGAATGGAAGGCCCGTGCAAATCAATGTCGAGAAGGCCAACCTGGTATCCCTTTTGGGCCAGTGCAATCGCCAGGTAACAGGAAACGCTGCTTTTGCCCACACCGCCCTTGCCGCTCATCACCACTATTTTGTTTCTGATGCGCGAGAGTTTGCAGCCGATGAGTTCCTCTTTAGATTTCTTCTGCGCCGCGGTCGAGCAACTCGCGCAGGATTTCTGATCGCATTTCATCCTAAAAATCGCTCCTTTGGCTTGAGCGTCTCGCGAAGTATCGAGAATAGAACTTCAGGCTACCCGAGGCGCTCTTGATTACCGTTAAGATCTGAGGTCCGTCACATTAAAAGTTATCTTCCACGATGTCAACTCCACTAATTTTAAACCCGGTTTTTTCGAAAACACCGGGAAATCAGCTATTTTGCCGCAATCGTTTACTTTTTCCGAGTATATTGCTAACATCCACCTGCCGGCGCTTGCTTACAAAGCGCCGCAAAATATGAAGGAGCACGGGTTTTCCGCTGCCCTTCCTGCTACCGGAACATGAGGACATCGATGGAAGAACAGAATTCTCTCTTAGACGCGTTGCAGCAGGAATTCAACCTGGTTGAAGAACAAAGACGGCATCTGCAGCATTCCTTGTTCGCCGAATGCATTCCGTTGATGGATGCTTTCGAAAACATTGCAATCACAGACGAAAGCCGCATTCTTCGCGTTCTGGCTAAGCACATGGGCATTCCTATGCTCGAGCGCGAAGATTACCCGGAAAAGCCTGTGCTTCTGGAAGGCGTTTCGATGTTCTTTCTGCGCAAACACGCTATTCTGCCCATTCAAGTTGAGAGCGGACGCGTGCGCGTCGTGGTGAACAATCCTCTTAACCTGCCCATCATAAACATTGTGTCGAGCTATTTTTCCGGAATGGAATTGGGCCTGTGCGTGGGGCAACGCGAGGAAATCCGCACGTCTATCGACCGGCTTTACGGTACGGCGGCCCGCGAGGCCGAAGCGCAGTCAAGGGATGGGATCATGATCGGCGCTGACGGCTTCGAGGAAGACCTGGAACACCTGAAGGGTCTGGCCCAGGAAGCTCCCATCGTGCGGCTGGTAAACGTGCTGATCTCCCGGGCGCTCGATATGAGGGCGTCGGACATACATTTCGAGCCTTTCGAGCGCTCCTTTCACGTACGATGCCGGGTGGACGGCGTGTTGTTCGACCTGGACCAGCCTCAGAAGACGATGCAGTCGGCCATCATAAGCAGGCTGAAGCTAATGGCCAATCTCAATATTGCCGAACGACGTTTGCCCCAGGACGGCAAGATCAAGATACGGTTCGGCAACCGTGAGGTGGATATCCGTGTTTCCTGCGTACCGACCATCTACGGGGAAAGCGTGGTCCTGAGGCTCCTTGCGCAGGAAAGTGTTGAATACGATCTGGGCAACCTAGGCATGGATCAAAAAGATCTCAAGTACATCGAGGGTCTTATTGAGCGCCCATATGGGATGATACTGGTCACCGGACCGACCGGGTCGGGCAAGACGACGACCCTGTACGGCGTTTTGAAAAAACTCAATACTGTCACGCGCAAGATCATTACGGTCGAAGATCCGGTCGAGTACCAGGTAAACGGAATAAACCAGGTCCAGGTAAAACCTCAGATTGACCTGACTTTCGCAAACGCCCTGCGTTCTCTGGTTCGGCAGGACCCCGACGTTTTGCTCATAGGTGAAATTCGCGACAGGGAAACTGCCGATATAGCCATTGAATCGGCCCTTACCGGACACCTTGTGCTTTCAACGCTGCACACCAACGACGCCCCGGGGGCAATTACGCGCCTTCGTGACATCGGCATCGAATCTTTCCTCATGGCCGATTCACTTCTTGCGATCATGGCCCAGCGTCTTATCCGCGTGTTGTGCCCTCACTGCAAAACCGAATACACCGCCCGTGAAGGGGACAGGAACCGAATCGGTGAAATCCTGCCCGACCTGCCTTCTTCTTTGACCCTCTACCAGAACAAGGGCTGTGACAGGTGCGGGTACACCGGGTATAAAGGCAGGCAAGGAATTTTCGAGTTCCTCCCGATAAACGAAGCAATAAAATCGGCCATCGTCGCCGGAAAAGAGTCCGGAAGCATTGCCCGTACAGCTTTTGAGCTCGGCTATCGGCCACTGGCTCACCATGGGTTCCGAAAAGTGGTTGAAGGGATTACAACCCTTTCCGAGGTCTTAAGGGTTACAAGCCTTGCCGTTTAAGCTCAAGTGACCCCTATTTTCCTTAAAGGCTGACAAAACATGAGTTTTTTCCAATACCAGGCCCGGGATGCCAGTGGGGCCCTACACAGTGGCGTAATGGAAGCCCTCTCCGATCTTGACGCCGCCAGGAAGCTGAAGTCGAGCAGACTTTTCCCGGTCAGGATCAAGGCCGTGAAAAGCCGGAAAAAGCGGCAGGTTCCAGAAGAGCATATCATCCGTTTTCTCTTCGATCTCTCCGACCTGCTTCAAGCGGGCTTGCCGCTCGATCGCGCCTTAAGCCTCATTAGCAGCAATCAGACTAACAAACGCTTTCAGCGCATGGTGCAGGAGTTGTTCGAAAGCGTTCAGGGCGGAAACGATCTGTCGGGCGCACTGAGTCAATACCGTGACGTGTTTGGAACCGTCTCGGATCACATGATAAGGGCCGGTGAAGCAAGCGGCACGCTGGGGCCTATCCTCAAGCGCCTGGCCCAGTACCTCGAGCAGCGGCGAGCATTCCGGCAGGCCATGATATCATCCATGATCTACCCGACTATCCTGCTGGCGACATCTCTGGTTTCTGTGGTGGTTCTGCTGGTCTATGTCATTCCCAAATTCGCGCAAATTTTTCACGACCTGAACCAGAAAGTCCCTTTCATCACCCAGGTCATGGTCAATACCGGCTCATGGCTGAAGGATTTTGGATGGATAATCCCGATCGCCATCGCAACGCTTTTCTGGGGCGGCAAATATCTTATGCGTCAGCCGGAGGTAAGAAAATTACGGGATAAGCTCCTGTTCCGGTTACCATTTACTCGCTATTTGATCCTGCACAGTGAACTGACCCGCTTCTGCAGAACGCTTGGGACCATGCTCGAATCGGGGGTCCCGCTGCTGAAGGCTCTCAGCCTCGGTCAGGAATTGATAATGAACTCCGTTCTCAAGGAGACGATTGCGCCCCTGCACCAGGAACTAAAAACCGGGCGGTCGATGAGCAATTTTTTTCGCAGCAATCCAGCTTTCCCGCCACGAATGGGAACAATGTTGCGCATATCCGAAGAGCAGGGCAACACCGGAGCCGGCCTGCTCTCGCTTTCGGAATACTTTGAAAAAGAACTCGAGGTAACGCTCCGCAGGATCATGACCTTCATGGAGCCTGTTGTGATTTTGTTCACCGGCGGGCTGATCGGCCTTATGGTGATCAGCATGTTTTCGGCTATTTTTGGAATCAATGACATCAAATTGTAAAATGCAGCTTGGAGATCGGATGGCCGAGCGTCTTACGGAAAGTCGGGACGAATTCCGGATTGCCCTTCGGGGCCTACGGAACCGCCTTCTTCCGGCTTCCGGGTTCCCACATCTTACTTCAGCGGCAGGTTTTACCCTGATCGAATTGATCGTTGTACTGGTGATCGTTGCAGTCACTATAGCCGTGGTTGTCCCCAGGGTCGGCTCAAACTGGCAAAAAATTGAAGATAGCGCTTTTCTTCAAGAATTTACGGAAACAATAAAAAGGGCCCGGCTTTTTGCCATGAATTCCGGAAACCCGATCGCATTCAGGCTTAACGGGGTCACGCGGGTTTATGGTTTTGAAGGCCCACCCGGGAGACCCATACCTCTGAACGCGGAGGTCCGTTCCGACAATCTGCAAAAGGACCGGGAAACGGGCGATTTCCTTATCGTTTTTCACCCTGACGGCAGCCTTGTCGGAAACGACTTTGAAGTTATCTTCGATCAGGAGCGCACTTATCACATCTCTATACATCCACTGTTTGGAACGGTAAGCCTTCAGAGGGTGACGCGGTGAAAAACCTGACGCTGGGACACGTAGGCACAGAAGCGCGCAGAGGCGGATTCACTCTCCTGGAAGTGGTGGTCAGCCTGGCGATCGGCACTTTGATTATCGGCGCGGTGATGGGGCTTATATCCGAGTCCTTGCGATACAGGATGAATTTGAAGGAAAAGGCTCAAGCTTACACCGTATTGGATTCGGCTGCACAGGTCATCCTGGCCGACCCGGCAAAGGCGACACAGGGTTTTGTGCGCCTCGGCGAGCTTGAGGGATCACCTGAGGTGGGTGTTTCGCTCCTTCCTGTCCAGCTTGAGGGCCAAACACAGGGCGAAAATTTCGGCCGGTTATTCCGAGTAATGCTGAACTACCATTCCACAAATCTGGAGTTCAGCATAATAATTCCCAACAGCGATTTGAAATAACGGTGAACCACGGATGGAGGAACGGAAACTGCAAGGAAACCCTACCCCCCGCTTCACACCTCGTGGAGCGTGGAGTTTTTATCCGGCAGGTGAGCGGAAAGGTTTCACACTCATCGAGCTGATAATAGCTACGGCGATCTCTGCTCTGGTAATGGGCATTCTTTCCGTTTGCTTCTCATTTGCGCTGCGGGTATGGCAGAGCACACAGGATTCAAAGCCTGACTTCGCTTTCCCGGTCGCCGAACTGCTCAAAAGCCAACTGGCCGAGTGCGACCCGACCCCAATCAGGTTCACGGAAACCCTGCACCCCGTTTTTATCGGGAAACCCAACTCTATTGCATTTATAACGACTCATTCCGTAAGAGCGATCTCGCAGGGCGTGCCGGTTGTGGTTCGTTATACTTATGATCCAAATTCCAAGATACTCTACTATTCAGAGCTTCTGCTGGACCCATATCATTCGAAATCCATCGAGCAGTTTCTGGCCGACAAATCTTTACAGAATAAAGATTCTAAAATCCACTCTTATGGTGTTGAATTTCCGGAATTCGTGCTGGAGTATGCAGGCGAGGAATCAAAGCAGTTTTCGCAATCGTGGGATTCTAAGGACGAATTTCCGAAGGAAGTACTTATGAGATGGAGAGGGCAGGACACCATGGTTCACACCCAGATCCTGATGCTGAACTCTCCCTTTACAATAGAGGTTCCAAAGGTGCAGCTTCCGAACGCGGCGCCCGGAGGAGCGGCAATCCGATGAAAAATGGCTCACCGGGCAAATCCGCCTTTATGAATTTGCTCGAAAAATTGAGCGCTCCGCTGAACAACAGGGGCGTGATCTTTATTGCCGTTATATGGGTTTGCGCCCTCATCATGTGGTTTTCACTCCAGATAAGCGCTCAAACCCGGATCCAGGGAGAGGACCAGATTCACGCGATACGAAAATCGCAGGCCCTCCACCTTGCAATCGGGGGATGCTACGAAGCCCTGGCGCGGCTGGGCCAGCCCCCTCCCCTGCTGCTGAACCGGGGGGCCAATCTGAGCTGGCAGCCCGATGGGCAGCCTCACATCGTGGAGTATGCGACCGGTGTAGCCATAGTGATAATCGAATCCGAAAACACCAAGGTAAACGTCAACATGGCGCAGGAAGTCCAACTCAGGCAGGTGCTTCAACGAGCGGGCGCCGATGAACTGAGCTCCGAGGAGTTGGCAGACCGGATAATGGATTTCATAGATGCCGACGATATCCCGAGGCCCCACGGAATGGAAAAAGACGGATACATCAGGCTGGGCCTTAACTACATTCCTTTCGACGGCCCGCTCACCAGCCTCGATCAGCTGCTGCTCATCCCGGGCCTCAGCCAGCAGCTTTTTTATGGCTTCAATCAAGGAATAGAGGAAAGGATGCGCGAGTTCCCTGAAATTCTCAAGGATATCGTAATTCCTGGTAAAAATTCCCTTTTCAGTCTATTGACGATCTATGGTACCAATATAAATTTAGCGCAAGAAGATGAGCAGCAGGAAGCTATGCTCCAACCGAAGACTTGGGTGCCCGGAGGCATCTATAGAATTCTTTCGTTTGGCAAAACCCCCAATGGCCCTCCGAGCGCGGGAATCTGGATGATCGTGCGTCTTGCAGGCGATAGTGCATCACCGTATAAAATATTGAGCAGAAAGACTATGTAGGTAAACTAGGGGGGATTTTTCTCACGGTTTAGCTAAAAGGAAAAGAAATGCTTAAAAGCATAATTAGATACAGGCCGACTCATCTTTACGCCGTCTACATCGAACCAACAAGGATCGAAATTCTCCAGGCGCGCAGGCACTGGAGATCGTGGGAAATCACATCGTCCGAACAGTTCCATGTCCCGTACGGCGAATCGGTTTTCGATCATCTCCAGTACTTGAACCTCAAACCGAAGGGAAGGAAAGGAAGCGCCCTGCTGGCCATTGTGTCCAGCGTCTTCTACTCCGTCCACAGTGAGCATTATCCGTTGTCCATAAAGGACCAGCTCGATGATACAATCAACTTCGACTGGCAGGAAAATATCTTCCACGAACATGACAACAGTCTGCATTTCTTCGGGCCGCCGGTTGCGCTCGACCAGCATGTCTCCGTCCCTATTTTTTCCATTCAAAGGGAGATTTACGACAAACTGAACCAGGCAGTGAACGGATCGCTTTTCCACACCTTCGCCGTGGTGCCGAACGCGCTGTCGTTTTCCTCATTGCTGCCCCTGATCGAGGATGCGGAGGGGGACTCCGCGATGATGGCCCGCAGCCTGGATGATGACCATCTCGAAATACACCGCTTCTACAAGGGAGCCTACCTGGATTCAATGTTGGTGGGGAAGTCTTCCCAGACAATGAAACTGTTCTCCCACAACCTCAAGTGCACGGGCGATGGGGACTGCGAGCCGATTATTCATCTTGTCTGCCCTCCCGATGAGTCCAAACTACTCAAAGACCAGAGTGCAGCATGGGCGGAGCAGGGATTGCCGATAAAGGTGCTGAATCTCCCGGAGCCTTTTGTCACCGGTTGGATCCGCCGCCTGCTAAAACAGGACGCCATTCACACTTTCGACACCGAAATCCTTTTGAAACCATGGCAGGTTCCCCGCGTTGCCGTGCCTCTGGCGGCTCTCATCGTCATTTTCACTCTCTATGGCATCTATCAGATGAGATCGGCCGAAACCATGGTTCAGACCAGCAAGCAGCTCAGGGCGCAGATAAGTCAGCTCGAAACCAGGTGGCAACCCATCGAGCAGCTCCAGACGCGTATCACGAAATTTCGAGAAGACCAGAAAACCTTATCCGAGTTCAACCGCGAAGACTATCGGCCCATGGAGCTTCTGAGCTTTCTGACCCAGCTTACTCCAGATGATACCTGGCTCAATTACCTCTCACTTCGCCAAGGGCAGCTCATTTTGAGGGGTGAAAGTAAATCGGCGATCAAATATCTCTCGGAATTATCGAAAATCGAGGGACTAAGCGACGTCAAATTCGCTTCTCCGGTAACCCGCGACCCGGGTACCGACCAGGAGAGGTTTAACGTTCAGCTTCAGTTGGATATGGAGAAGCTCAAAAAGAGCTTTGAAACGCTGCCGCCCGAACAACCTGTGCCGGGCCTGGGTGCTGCGGGCGAGTCCGGTGGAGCCAAAGGCGCTCAGGAAGGTCAAGTTGCACCGGAACATCCTGACGACCAGGAGGGAGTAGTCGACGAGACGCCTGAAGCCGAACAGGACTCCGGAACCGACGATACCGAGGAGGACCAGCAATGAAAATCAAAATACCGAATATAAGAATTGAAGATATCGGGAAACACCGCTGGTCAATAGCGGCTTCAGTCATCATGTTAATGGCCCTTGCCGTGGTCCATTTTGTCTGGCTGGTCCCTATAGCAGCACAGAAAGACGCGCTCGATTCCAAGATAAAGCAGCAGCAGGATCTTATCGCCAAATACGAAAAAAAGCTCAATCAGAGCCAAAGCATCCAGCAGGACCTCGCAAAGCAGGAAGGTGAGCTTAAAGAAATGCAAAAAAAGCTTTTCCGGGGGACCGACCCATACCAGATGGCCGCTTCTCTGGGAGACCTGCTCTCATCGAAGGGCGGCGACGGCGGGCAGAAGCTGGACATCAAGACCTACCAGGTGCTGGCCAGCAAAGAATATGGTCTTTATCAGGAAGTCCATCTCAGATTCAATCTTATGACCACCGTCGAAGGGCTGCACTATTTTCTTGCCAAGGTCAGGGATTCTCAATTCGCCATCCTTGTGCAGGAAATCAATATACAGAAAATACAAAGGAATAAGGGACCCGACCTTGTAATAAACGTAATTCTTGCAGCGCTCATGGAAAAAGGGGAAAAATCGTAACTGAAGCAGTGAACAGGACTGTCTGCAACGCCTCGTGCTATACACTTCTTTATTTGTTATTCGTTGACCGATTGTGATACAGTAAAGTCCAATTAGTTAGCTATTTTGCTTACACTCAGCAGTTCTCTTATCAGGAGGGGGCTCTTAAATGAGAACATGCAGGTCTATCCTTGCGATAATATTGGCGATTTCCTTTGTTTCATGTCAGTCTGCGCCACAGTCTCCGGTTCGCCCGGAGGCCCCGGTTAAGACTGTTCCCGAGTCTCAGGCGCCTACGGCCCCGGAGTATTCGCCCCCATCCACATCCGTAGAGACCGCCACCGCGTCTCGACCTCCGGAAAAGGCGGAGATTTCAGTATCTATAGCATCCAAAATCCCGCCGCCCAAAAAGGTGTCCCCGATAAAACCCGTGATCTCCCCTGTTGAATCAGGCCTATTGAGCCCGCAAACCCAGGAAACCGCTACCGGTGCGGCTGCCCCTCCAGCGAATGAAAAACAGCGCATCGTCTTAAATTTCGAGAAAGCCGATATCACCGAGGTAACCAACCAGATATTCAGCGATCAGTTGAAGCTCAATTACGTGATGGACCAGACCCTTCAGGGCCGGATCAGCATGTATATCGACGGCGACTTCGACAATGAAGAGATCCTTCAGATGGTGACAAGGGCCTACGCGGCAAACGGGATCAGTATCATCCCGAAGAAAGGGTTCTATTTCGTCCAGGCATCCCAGAAAGTGGGAGGAAGCGATCTGCCTGTGGCCACTGAGAAACTGCTGGGATCCGACAAGGATAGGCCGCTGATAGTGATCTACAGGCTGCGGTTCATGGACCCTAAACAGGCGGCGAATCTGGTCACCCCCTTCCTTACTCCCGGCAGAAAGATTATTACCGACCCGGCTACAAACAGCCTCATCTTCGTTGAGGAAGCCGACAACGCCCGCTCCCTTGTGAACCTTATAAAGACGATAGACATAAACATTCTCCAGGAAGTCAGCATGGAGATCGTACCCCTTAATAATATAGCTCCTCAGGACGCCGTTCAGGGAATGGAGTCTCTGATGGGTAAGCTTGGAAGATTCAAGGAGAGCGTCCTCAAGAACAGCCTGGCACTCATGCCTCTGAACAATTTCGGCGGCGTACTGGTCATGGCTCAAAGCCCCGAACTGCTCAAATCGGCCCGGCAGTGGATACAGGCTATGGATGTGCGGGGTACTGGGAACCAGGAAGAAATCTATGTGTACTTCCTCCAGAACGGCCTGGCGCGAGACATTGCTCAGATCGTGAGCGGGGTGCTCGGGATTGGAGGCGGCGGAGGGATGGGACAGCAGATCGTGCCATCCGGGCGCTCCGCAACCAAGAGCACCTTCGGCTCGCCTGGCGGTGTGAGCGGCGGCAGCCCCTTTGGCGGCGGCACTTCCGGCAGCGGCAGTCCCTTCGGCGGCAGTGCCGGCTCAAGTATGCCAAGCACCAGCAGTATGTCAGGCGGCACCGGTTCGCTGGGCAGCACCGGGTCAAGTTCGACTGGCGGGTCGATTGCCGGAAGCTCATACGGAGGTGCATCTTCGCGGGGCTTTGGTACCGGCGGTGGAACAATGGGGGCCGGCGCAACGTCCGGGCCACCAAAGCCAGGGGGCATTTTCACCGGTGAAGTGATGCTGATTCCCGACGAGGTAAATAACGCTATAGTCGTCCGGGCGAATGCCGTCGATTACGGAAAGGTTAGAAAGACGATCGAGACCCTCGATATCGTTCCGAGGGCCGTGCTGATAGAGGTGATGGTTGCCGAAGTGGACCTGACCAAGGACTTCACTTACGGGATTCAGTACTATTATCAGACCCATCCCTCCACAAATACGGGATACAGCCTCTCTTTCGGGGGGCTGTCCAATTCCACGACCACAACTACCACCACAAACGGCGCCACCCCGCCCGCAACCGCGACCGGCGCATTTCCTCTTAATATAGGAACGGTGGCGGGAGCGGGGCTCGGCCTCGCCTGGGTCGCCAACGCACAGAACATAGCAGCGCTTCTGAGCTTTATCTCCACTAAATCCAACGTCACCGTGCTTTCCACTCCCACGCTGCTGGCCACCGACAACATGGAGTCCACCATTACGGTCGGCGGCAGTGTGCCGGTACCGACCGGATCGTACGCCACCACCGAGACGGGGACCCTGGCGAACTCCGTTTTCAGCACGATCCAATACGCGGAAACCGGTCTCATCCTGAACGTAACGCCGCATATAAACGCAGGGGGCCTGGTCCGGCTCGAATTGGAACAGGTGATTCGACAGGTGGACAACGCCGCCGCTACGGTCGGCGCCAACAATACGGCGCCAACCTTTACCGAAAGGAACATAAAGACCACTCTTCTGGCCCAAAACGGGGCAACGGTGGTAATCGGCGGAATAATCAACTCGCAGCATACAGTCAACAAAACCGGAATTCCCTACCTGCAGGACATACCCCTTCTCTCGCCGCTTTTCTCGTCCAAGAATACCGATTTACAGAGGACCGAACTGCTGATAGCCATTACTCCGCATGTAATCGACCAGAGAAGTTCGGAAGCTCCCAGCGAACTCATCCAGAAGCTCAAAAGCCTGAGAGGGAGAGTCGGACAGTGAGGGGCGTAAACTATATCATGCGGAGATACGGAGACGCAGAGGGGCAATACTTTCTCACCGCGAAGGACACGAGAGAAGACACCTAAAACTTTTTCTCGTTCTTCTTGCTTCTATCCCGCATTATCTTGTTTTTTAACAAGATTGTATGTTGCGATATAGTCAGCAGAAAATCTTACCAACGAATTGCTCGCAACTATCCACCGAACCCGAAGCTCCCGAAGGGGCGAAAAGGCCACTCGGCCGGCCCCCACCAAGAAGACTAACCAGTGCCCGCCCGCCTTCACCGGCACCGGAGCCGAGCGCAGAGTCAGAGTTCAGGCCACCGGCGCGCGATTTCAAAAAGGGTCCTTACCCCGAACCCGGTTGCGCCCTTTGGAGAAAAACCAGTATCTTTGTCGGTCCATGCGGTGCCGGCAATATCCATGTGCACCCAGGGGATATGCTGCGGCACGAACTGCTTGAGAAAAATTGCCCCGATGATTGTCCCGGCGCTGCGGTCCCCAACGTTTTTAATGTCCGCCACATCGCTTTTCAAAGCATCCAAATAGGAGTCCCAGAGCGGCAGCGGCCAGAATTTCTCCCCAACTGAAGCGCCGATCTGCCGAATGGAGCCGATCAGTTCTTCCCGGTTGCCCAGGATTGCGGCCACGTCTCTGCCAAGAGCAACTATGCACGCCCCGGTAAGAGTGGCAATATCGACCATGAGCGCGGGCTTGAACCGACTGGCCGCATAGGCCAGCGCATCACAGAGCACTAGCCTGCCCTCGGCATCCGTGCTGATGATTTCGACAGTCTGCCCCGAATATGAGCGAAACACGTCTCCGGGTTTATATGCCTGGCCGCCGGGCATGTTTTCCGTACAGGGGAGTATGCCCACTATGTGCTTTTTGAGACCGGTGAGGCCGATCGCCTCAAAGGCGCCCAGAACAGACGCGGCGCCGGCCATGTCCTGCTTCATTGCCTCCAGTTTTGCGCTCGGTTTGAGTGAGATTCCTCCGGTATCGAAAGTAATGCCTTTGCCGATGAAAACGATGGCAGGCTCGTTTTCCGTACCGGGCGGCGCATGCTCGATGACGATGACATAGGCCGGTTCGCGGCTTCCCTTTGCAACTGCGGTAAAGACCCCCATTCCCATTGAACGCGCTGATTCGAGGTCGATTATTTCGATTTTAAACCCATATTTTGCCGCAATCCCTGATGCGGTCGCGGCAATAAAACCGGGAGTCGCCCGGTTGGCAGGAGATATGGTCAGGTCTCTTGCCAGCATGATCCCGGCGACTTCGGACTGGGCTAGAGCGGCGATTTGCCTCAGCGAAGGTCCCGGATCGGCATCGCAAAGGAGCAGTATGGACTCGGGGGCTGCCGGGGCATCCGAGTTTTTCGTCTTCATTTCATTGAAACGATGAAGCCCCGCCATCGCGCCGGTAAGCGACTCTCTTAGCAGGGTCTCCACAAGGCATGAAGATATTTCTCCGCAAATCCCGTCAAAGGCCGATATCGGAATCCCCGGCCGCTTCAAGCCCATCTCGCGGCATTTCCTCAGCGCGAAAGCGGCGGCGTTTTTCAGCTTTTCGGTTTCAAACTGGTCCGCCGGGCCAAGACCCGCAAGTATGACGCGCCGCACCGGCTCATCGCCCGCAGGTGCATATAAGACGGCCACCTCGCCGGGCTTGCCCTGAAAGTCCGGCAGCGCCGCAGAGTGAGCGAGCCAGTTTCCGCCATCTTCCAGAAATGCTTTCAAACCGGGAAGATGTTCCCTGGATTTCTCGAAAACAAAGAAAACGGCGGCATCGGTTTGCCACTCGTTACTGGGGACAATTTGCCATTCTATTTGCATTTGATCCTCGATGTAAAAGGAGAAGCGGGCAGCGGGGAGATCCTTCCCCGTTGCTCGTTGCTTCTAACTCCTTGCTTCTTGCTTCAAGTAAGTAGGTCCAATAAAACGAATTGGAGTTATAGTCAACCTCCTGACCCTCTAACAAAAGATAATTCGGAAAAAGGAATTGACAAAAAAGCAGCGCCAAACTAGCGTTTCATCCCTCTAAAACAGGTTAGCACCATATTTTCTATACGGGAGAAAAACAAATGACACAGCGAGTCTTTAACTTCAATCCGGGACCGGCTGCCCTGCCCCTCGTCGTGCTCGAGCAGGTGAAGATGGAAATGCTCGATTTTCAGGGCACCGGCATGTCCATACTCGAAGTAAGCCATCGCTCCAAGGCTTTCGAATCGGTGCTCGATAGCGCCATTCAGCGGGTCAGGCGCATGCTGGGACTCGACGACGGCTATCACGTGCTGTTCATGCAGGGAGGGGCAAGCCTTCAATTCGCCCTGGTCCCGATGAACCTTGCCGTTGCAGGCCGGCCGGCAGATTACGTCAATACCGGGAGCTGGGCGACACGGGCCATCAAGGAAGCCCGAACACTTGGAAAAGATGTCCGGGTAGTGGCGACCTCTGAGGAAAAGGAGTTTACCTTCATTCCGGAAGAGGTCCCGGTAAACCAGGATGCCGCCTACCTGCACATAACCTCGAACAACACTATCCGGGGCACCCAATGGAGGAGCTTTCCCGACACCGGCGCCATTCCTCTCATCAGTGACATGTCTTCGGACATATTCAGCCGCAGGTTCGATCCGCGCCCGTTCGGACTGATTTACGCCGGGGCGCAGAAAAACATCGGCCCGGCAGGAGTGACCCTGGTAATTATTCGAAAAGACATGCTCGAAAGAGTCCCCAAAGAACTTTCGACGATGTTCAAATACACGACCTTTTCGGAGAACAATTCCCTCTACAACACTCCGCCCTGCTTTTCCATCTACGTATGCGAACTGGTGCTCAAGTGGATCGAAGAGACCATCGGAGGCCTTGACCGGATGGAGAAAATGAACGACGAGAAAGCTAAACTTCTCTATGACTTCATCGACAGCCAGGACTTTTACAGGGGAACGGCCAGGCCTGATTCACGCTCTCGCATGAATGTCACCTTCCTGCTGCCCAAGGCCGAACTCGAGAAGGAATTTCTCGCCGGGGCGGTTGAGGCCGGATTAGCGGGATTGAAAGGACACCGGTCGGTCGGCGGGTTGCGGGCCTCCATCTATAATGCGGCAACCCCGGAGATGGTAAAGGCTCTTGTCGATTACATGAAGAGTTTTGCTGCAGCCAAAGGATAGAATGAGGGTCTTCCGGCAAACGCGTGCATGGACAGTTTGCACGCGAAGCCGCGAAGTCGCGAAGAAGAGGAAGCTGGTTAAATGCGTTACCGGGAAGTTGCGTAGGCAGTAGCGGGAGGTGGCTTCGCTCCAAACCTGAAGGGTGAGGTTATAAGGGTGAAATTTTCGCTCTTCTAACTCCAAACTTCGTTTACCTGCTCCCTGCTCGCTACCGAGGTTCTCCTCCTTCTCTTTCTTCGCGGCTTCGTGGCTTCGCGTGAAAAATACTGGAGGTAGTCGTTTGCCGTATGGACCTTCACAGTTCCGAAATCTCGGCAAAACCGCGTGCGCTCCTCTATTTAAAGCTGGTCCTGACGGCTGTCTTCTGGGGTGGAACCTTTGTAGCGGGACGTATAGTATCGCGTGAGGCCGGCCCCTTTTCGGCCTCCTTCCTCAGATTTACTTTGGCATCGGTTTTCCTTCTCGGCTTCCTGCTCAAATCAATCCGGAGGGATTCCACACTCCGAGAGACGGCCCGCAGGGAATCTCTCAGCGACGCGAAGACACTCTTTTTACTTCTTCTGCTCGGCCTTACGGGCGTTTTCGCCTATAATGTCTTCTTCTTCTGCGGCCTCCAAACGATAACGGCAAGCCGGGCATCCCTCATCGTCGCAGCAAATCCCGCTTTCATCGCCCTTTTCTCTGCGCTGCTGTTCAATGAAAAGCTCGGTTTCACAAGAGCGGCAGGGATTTTCATATCAATTGCCGGAGCTGCAGTCGTCATTTCCGAAGGCTCCCTTTCGGCTGTTTTGCAGGGCAGGCTGGGTGTCGGAGAGCTTTATATCCTGGGTTGTGTCGCAAGCTGGGTGTCCTATTCCCTGCTGGGCAAAAAGGCGTTGCGGAATGTGTCGCCCCTTACCTCCGTGACATGTGCCTGCGTCATAGGGACCCTGTGTCTTATGGCGCCTGCCCTCAACGAAGGTATCCTCTCTCAAATAGCGGCCTATTCCATTTCAGTCTGGCTGGGGATCTTCTTCATCGGCTTTTTCGGGACCGCTCTGGGATTCATCTGGTACTATGAGGGGATACGCGCGATAGGGGCTTCGAGGGCGGGGATCTTTATCAATATCGTTCCCGTCAGTTCGGTTCTCATGGCCTTTTTCCTCCTGAATGAGAGTATCGATACTTCAGTGCTGCTCGGAGCCGGCCTCGTTATCACCGGAGTCTACATAACAAATCGCGAATCGAGGAATTAAGTAACGAGATCAGATCGGGCAGTCTATTACTTACTTGCATGAATCAGAGTAACGTTTTTGTGTCCCAGGGGCGAACAGATTTCTTTCCTTTGACATGCCAATCCTCTCGCTTGTATCTTATTTGTAACCTGCTAAACCCTTAAATACCGACATGTCTATGGAAGAAAACCAGTACTCGAGGAGGGGAACCATGGCCGGAAGGTTGCTGAGTATCCTGGTTATGGCGTCAATATGCATGGGGCTGCTGTTTGCGCCCTCCTCTACCGCAGATGACCGGGGGGTGCGGCGAAAAGACC
>Ga0326727_10001458_pt1 | contig 87243 bp, 63 predicted proteins | sample MB2enrmetagenome_FD_207643 | JGI IMG/M metagenome (GOLD analysis project Ga0326727, IMG submission 207643) | Lab enriched peat soil microbial communities from McLean, Ithaca, NY, United States - MB29MY | ecosystem: Environmental > Terrestrial > Soil > Wetlands > Peat | place: USA: New York...
GCCGCCGAAAAGGAACTTTACGTTTTGTCATCCGCAGAACAGTAAAATAGTCCCGGCGGTATGTCCCGAAAGAAGTGCGAAAAGCTTAGTAGCGTAAGGGGATGCTTACTTGAAAAGGTGCGCCCTAAAGGCCCAGGCAGTGACGGCCGCCTCGGCAATGCGCCCTCACCGCGTTGGCCTTCCCGCTAGTACACGGCTACCCGGTAGAACGCGCTATTGACTCCGCTCAGCGGACGGTTGTCTATAAAAAGGATATTCCCGCCAGTGCCAGGCATGTTATCCCGCAAGACCGACCAGCTATTGAGACTGGTTGCCGTCTCCAACCGATACGTGCGTCCCGCCACTGTGCTGAACATGATCTGCGGTGTCTGTCCCGGCGCAAAGGCCGTCCATACTTTGAACCGTGAGGTCGAGTTCGTCGGGTTCAAGCCGGCGATGTAGGCCTGCCACACTGGCAGTCCATTGGTCGCGATCAGTTCCGCTGTGGCGAAATTGTTCTTGAACCCGTAATACATCAGCCACGGAATCGGCGTCCCATGCGGGGGCGCCGGGGGATACGCCGTGATGAAACTGGTCGCATTGGAGATGGAGAAGCTTTGCCCAGTCGGCACCATATTACTGTAGATCGTATTATCAATGCTAAAAGAGCTGAAGGCCTGGGCGGCGGTCAGAGCGTCCGGAAAGGTAAAATCAAACTCCACCAAGTCGCCGAAAGCCGCATACGGGATGCTGGTGAGGAGATTATTGGTGTCCGAACTGGTCATGATCAGCGTCCGGAGGCCATTGGTACTGGTGGTCTGGGTCATGGTCCACCCAAAGAGAATGTCGTTGGTGTCGGTGGAGTCGAGGCTGGCCGTGCAGGGATAGTTGGGTTGGTATTGGAGCCGGATTTCGCGCACGAACCTCGGCACATAGTCCGCCCGCAGTCGAATGGTTTGAACCCCAACGTCGGCATCTGGCACCAGGTACAGGGTGCCAGCGAGCACACTATTCGAATAGAGAGGCGGGTTGTAGGGAAACTGAACGACGTTGGTGGTCCAGATGTTGGGCGGAGACGCGGGGGCGTTGGTGGGGGTGATGACGGGTGGTGTCGAGTTGGTATCCAAGAAGACATTGGTAGTGACAATGGAAGTGTTCCAACTGGCCGTGAACGGGCCGTAGCTGATTTGGAACGACGGCTGGAAGCCATCGGCCGGGTACGCCGGCAAGTCCGAACGCTTCAGGGTGGCCCAACGCAGCACGTACTGGGCGCTGATGGCCTTTTGGATGCTCTGGAACTGCGTGGCTAGGTCGGCGGTGGTCGCCGCCAGGTAATATTGGCCGCCCGTCTCCGAAGTGAGCAGTTGCAGGGAATTCGTATTGACGTCGTTGCCGAAGGCGACGCAGTAGATGGCCACATGGTTGCTCTGGGCGAGCTCGAACAAGTTCGTGACGGCGTCCATCGGGTCAGCGTTCGTGTTCAGCAGGCTCGAATCGTCGTTGCCGTCGGTCATGGCGACCAGGTAGCGCTGTTCATCGGAGTTGACGAGGGGACCGAAGTTGGTCAGCGCCATGTACATGGCGTCCCAGCACCTGGTGCCCGCGTAATTGCCCTGAACGTAGTTGGTTTGGATGCCCTGGATGGCCTGGGTTAAGACCGTCTTGTTGGCGATAAAGAAGTTGGTGCTGCTGGTCAGGCTATTAGTGACGATTTGCGGCGCCATGTAATCAGCATTGAATTCCACTATGCCGAACAGCGCGTTCGGCGGTTCCTCATTGATCAGGAGCTCGGCTGCCGCCTGCATCGCATCAATGGCCCCAGGCACAATGTACATGCTGTAGGTATAATCGAGCGCGAGGAAGGTTTTGAGCTGTTTTGAGCCTACCGCGCTTGTCAAGATAAGTGGCGCCTCGCTCGAGATGGGGTATCCGCTCTCCATGCACACGACCTGCAATTGGCTCGGTGGCCGCACCACCGGCTCGCTGGTGGTTGGGTCGGTCAGCGAAAAGGCAAAGTCCAGCAGGTAAGGCTTGGAATAGTTGTAGGTGACGTTGGTTATGGCTAATCCGCCGATGGGAGCATAGTTGATGGTCAATACCAGGTTGTTCGAGCCGGTACCCCACACGTTATCCGCCCAGATGGGAATGGTATAGGTGCCGCCCACCCACGGAATGCCGCTGATAGTCCCATTGGTGGTATTGATCGTCAGCCCCAGCGGCAGGTCTCCCGCCCCATAGTCGGTCGGTGAGTTGCTCGCCTTGATCTGGTAGCTGAAATTGGTCTGGTTTTCCGTACCGGTTGCTGTCAGGGCGCTGGTAATTACCGGCAAGGCGGAGGAGATGGTCAGGGTCAACACCTCCGTGTCCGCCCCAAACTGATTTCCCGCGCTGATCGGCACCGAGAAGGCCCCGCTGACAATGGGTGGCCCTGAAATGACTCCCGTGGCCGGGTTGAGATTCAAGCCGGCGGGCAGCGCGCTGGCGGTGAAGAACGTCGGTGTGTTGCTGGCGACAATCGTGTAGCTAAAACTATTGCCCTGCTTGCCGCTGGCGCTTAGTGAGCTGGTAATGCCCGGGACCCCGGTCGTGAGCGTAAGGGCCAATTGCCCTGTGGTTGTCATCGCCGCGTTTGTGGCATAAAGACCGATGTTAAATACGCCCGTGACGAGCGGGATTCCCGACAAGATACCGCTATTTGGGTCAAGGGCTAATCCTTGAGGCAAACCGACGGCTCCGAAGGTGATCGGAGTCGTGCCCGCGGCGGTGACGGTGAAGCTCAGGAACGCCCCCTGCCGCCACGCCAGGTTGGTTGGGCTGGTGATGGTGGCCGGAACCAGCACGGAGAGCGTCGCGACGGAACTGGTGATTGAACCGACGGCATTCGATAGAACAACGCTGTAACCGCCGTCGTCGTTGGTGGTGGTCGCTGCAACCGTCAGGCTGCTCGCGGTTGCCCCGCTGATGCGTCCGCCGTTCGACAGAATCGCCCCGTCTTTCCACCAGACATAACCAATGGGCGAGCTGCCGGTCGCCGTAACGCTAAACGCTGCATTGCTGCCGACGATGACAGCAGTGCTTTGCGGCTGCGCGCTGATCCCGGGCGGAACGAGCACGCTCAAGGTGGCGACTTGACTGGTAACGGAGGAGTAAATGTTGCTAACGACCACGTCGTAGCTCCCGGTGTCCGTAGCCACCAGCGCCGTAATGCTCAGGTTGGTTCCGTTGGCACCCGAGATACGGGCGTTGTTCGCGAGGTTACCGCTGTTCAGGCGCCACTGATAAGTAAGAGGCGCTGAACCTGCGGCGGTGACACTGAATGAAACGTTCGACCCCGCGAGGCGGATAAGGCCGCCTACCGGCTGCGTGACGATCCGCGCCTGGTCGTAAACCGCCAGGATCACCGCCGGGCTGCTTACGGGTGGTTGGCTGTTTCCCCCCACAGTGTATGCAACCTGAACGAAATAAAAGCCGGCATTGCTCACCTGCACGTTGGTTAGGGTGCAGGTGGCGTTGGTGGCGCCGACAATGGTGGTAAAAGGGTTTTGATTGTTAGTGGACATCAGCCAGGTGTAGCCGGTGATCGTTTCTCCGGCGGTCGTGGACACCTGGGCATTAAACGCGGGATTGCTGCCCACCGGCACAACTTGATTGGTCGGTGTCACGCTGACAGTCACAAAGGCGGAGGCTGGCCGGCTGCTGAATCCCAACGCCAGGCCGATCACGGCCATGGTTGAAAGGAGTGTAGTTCTGGATGTCATGAATACTCTATGGTTTAGGCTTCGAGCCGCAAGCCGCGAGCGATTGGGGGAGCGCGAACGGCGTCCAAACATTCATGGACGTGTGCGCGTCCGGCGGACTCGTCGTTCGCCCGGAGCACTTGCGGTTGGTGCGAGCTGGTTCAATTGTCAAAGCGCACGGTCATTCCCCTTGCGCGGGAGGGGCTCAGAATCGGCGCTATGCAAATAGCACCACAGGGGAGTTCAGATGTCAACGCGCAAAGGATGCCGTGGGCTGCAATTCGCTGGCCGTTGCCGCTTCGGGTCATGGCCGGTGGCTGTGCGCGTAGGCGCACAAAGCGCGCAAGTTCTCAGGCGGTGTGTCGCGCGGGACCTCGCAGCCGGCTCCCACAATGAAGCGCGGGGCAGCCTGGCGGTGGCAGTCAACAACTGCTGTGGCCACGCCCGCCGGGTCGCCGTTGCGCAGCACCGTCACCGGGTTCAGGTTGCCGAGCAGGACGGCGCCGGGGCCCATCTTCTGCCGGGCCTCGGAGATCGGGGCCAGGGAGTCCAGGTCCACAATGTCACACGCGAGCTTGCCCATGCCCTCCAGGATGCGGCGGGTGTTGCCGCAGATGTGCAGCCTGACCTTCCCACCGAGGGCGTGGATGCCGTCCACGAGCTTCTTCTCATAAGGCCAGACAAACTCCTCGTAGATTTGGGGGCCGACCAGCGAGGCGGCGGCGTCCCCGACGCCGATAATGTCCGCGCCCGCCTTGATCTGCTCGCGGGCGAAGCGCAGCTCCAGCTCGACCACGAAGGCGAACAGGTCGCGCACGAAGGCTGGGTCGTCGAAGAAGTCCATCATCAGGGTATTGATGCCGCGCAAGTCGGCGGCCTCGGCGATGGGGCCTTCGATCCAGCCCTCGATGATCTTGTCCTTCCCGACGCGTTCGCGGTAAAGGTCTAGCGCCTGGATGCCGTTGTGCATGCGCCCGCCGCCCAGCGGATCGGGGATTTTGAGGGCGGCGAGCCGAGTCTTATCCGCGAGCAAGGCCTGCTCTTCGACAATCGCGACGGGCTGGTTGTCGAAATACTGCACAACCGCGCCGCAATCAGCAGCCTCTCGGGCAGGATCGGACATGGTGTTTACGTAATCGAACCCGAACGCCTCGGCTGTGCGGATTTGCCCCTCGACCAGCACGCGGTAGTCGGTGCAGTAATCGCGGTAGCGCGCGCCGATTTGCGCGCAGGCGAACATCATCGTGATTGGCATTACCGGGAGGCGATCCACAGGCCGGCCCGCCAGGTGTGCCAGGACCCGTTCACGGCTAGTCATGGGGCGAGCGGGGTGGGGTGCTGGAGTAATGGAGTGATGGAGTAATGGAGTGCGAGGACGACTCGGCAGTCCCGTTCGGCAACACTCCAATACTCCATCACTCCATCACTCCGTTTTGCCGCGATGCAGCGCGCGGCGGATGGCGGCGATGAACTCGGGCCGTGTCCCGCAGCAGCCACCAATGAAGCTCGCGCCCGCTTCGAGGAGCGCCGGGATATAGCCGGCGAATTCCTCCGGCGTAGTTGTGTATTTGGGGCGGCCATCCACCATGGTCGGCAGGCCGGCGTTGGCCTTGATCCACACGGGCCGATCGGTCGCGGCGCGCAGCCGCTTGCAAATCCCGACAAAGCCGGCGATGCCCTGGCCGCAGTTCGCGCCGATGACGTCCGCGCCGGCCTCGGTCAGCGCCCGCGCTGCCTGCTCGGGAGTGGTGCCCATCATCGTACGGTCCTTGTCTTTGCCGCTATCGAAGACCATGCAGGCGACCACCGGCAAACCGGTTTCGCGCGCGGCGCTCACGGCCAGCTTCGCTTCCTCCAGGTCGGACATCGTCTCGACGACAAGTGCATCCGCGTGCGCTGCGGCAAGCGCGCGCGCCTGCTCGCTGAAAGCGGCTCGCAGCTCGTCCTCGGTGACATCACCGTTCATGAGCAGCTTGCCCGTCGGCCCGATCGAGGCGAACACGCGGGCGCGGCCGGCCGCGGCTTTGAGGGAGATCTCGACTCCCTGCGCATTGATCTCAGTCGCACGCTCAGCGGCACCCTGCTCACCCAGCCTAATGCGATTCGCGCCGAACGTATTGGTGAGAATTACCTGGCTGCCGGCTGAGACATAGGCCTGGGCGACTTCGCCCACGCGGTCGGGGCGCGTAAGATTCCAAATGTCAGGGAACTCACCCAATCCGAGCCCGCGTGCTTGCAATTCAGTGCCCCACGCGCCGTCGGTGATTACCGGGCCGTGAGAGGTGAGTTGCTGGATGAGTGGGTGCATCACCGGTGCGGGGGCCAGCCCGCGGGGCCGGAGCGCCGGCATGTTGCCGGCTTAGAAGGTCCGTGCGCTTTAAGCCGGCAGCATGCCGGCGCTCCGATCCGTAGGCAGTTGGACATGAAATAGCCAGGCCCGCCGGCGCCGCTCATGCCGCGGTTACGGCCTTTTTGGCCAGGGCGACCGCGCCCACCGCGTTCTCGCTGTATCCATCCGCGCCGATCTCGTCGGCGTACTTCTGCGTAATGGGCGCGCCGCCGATGAGGACCTTGACCTTGTCGCGCACGCCCGCCTGTTTGAGGGCGTCAATGGTGGTCTTCATGGAAGGCATGGTAGTGGTGAGCAGGGCGGACATGGCGACGATATTGGCCTGCTTGGAGTTCACCGTCTCGATGAACTTCTCCGGCGACACATTCACGCCGAGGTCAATGACCTCGAAGCCGCCGCCTTCGAGCAGCGAGGCGACCAGGTTCTTGCCGATGTCGTGCAAGTCGCCTTTGACGGTGCCAATGGCCACGCGGCCTACCGGTTTGTCGCCACGGGCGATCAACAGCGGGCGGATGAGTTCGAGGGCGGCCTTCATGGCCCGGGCGGAGATGAGCAGTTCGGGCACGAAATACTCATTCGCCTCGAAGCGGCGCCCCACTTCGTCCATCGCCGGAACCATGTGTTCGTTGACCAGTTTGAGCGGGTCAACACCTTCGGCCAGGGCTTCGCGGGTGAGTGCCTGGGTGGCTTTGGCGTCGCCGCTTACCACCGAATCATAGAGCTTCTTCAGATCGGCCATAGGGGTCCTTTCAGTAACAGTTATACACGTTGGCGGGCAGACTAAGCGGTATTGCCGATTTGCGTCAACGCCGAATTGCGGGTTTGCCGAAACTCGCGTTGCTATACAAATCCCGCGGGCCGTGGTGTCTGCCTAAGTGAGAGCAAACATTGACCGATGACTGTGAAAGCAAATGACGCGAATGGCAGACCTGTGCCCGGCCGGGGCTCCCTGTGGCCCTGGATACTTGGGATCGGCTGCGTGCTGGTGATTCTGATCGCGATGCTTTTGCCGCGGCAGGCAGGGCGTTCTGGCGGCACCGGACCTGCCGCAGGGCCGGGCGGTGCGGCTTCCGACCACTCGGGCAGCGCCGCAGGCGGTCTGCGACCTCACGCCCGCGCAGGCGCCCTGGCAGGGCCGACGGCGCAGGAGATTGTGGCCGGGAAAGTCAGCCAATTCGCGCGCAAGCGATGGGAGACCGTCCAGGCCATGGCCCGCCACTTCAAGGTGGATGTGCCTGACGAGATGAAGCGGTTCTTTGCCGCAGTGGAAGCCGGGCGGTGGGAGGAAGCGGATGCCCTGTTCAAAGCCATGTCGGAGAAACGGGAATCCTCCAGCACGTCCTCCAACACCGTTGAAGCGCTCCAGAAGCTTTGGCCTGCAGTGATGGAAACTTATGGTGTCGCCGAAGAGGCGCACAACTGGCCGGCGCAACAGTTGCTGGATTACGGCAATGCGGTGCTGGATTCCCTCCGGCCCGGCATGGTTTATGTGGGCGGCACTGACGCGGGGCGCTTCATTCCGACACTGCTGAACGAGACCAGCGACGGGAGCCAGCACATCATCCTTACCCAGAACGCCTTCGCCGACGGCACGTATCTCGATTACGTGCGTTTCCTTTACGGCGACCAGATGGCGATGCTTACCCCGGAGGAATCTCAGCAAGCGTTTCAGGACTACATGGCTGACGCCACGCAGCGCCTGCAGCACGACCAACAGTTTCCCGATGAGCCGCAACAACTCCGTCCGGGTGAAGATGTCCGTATGACGGACGGGCGCGTCCAGGTGTCCGGGCAGGTGGCCGTGATGTGCATTAACGAGCTGATGCTGCAAACGCTCATGCAGAAGAACCCCGACACCGCATTCGCCCTGCAGGAATCCTTCCCGTTCAAGTCAACTTATGCCGACGCGACCACCCTGGGGCCGATCATGGAGCTCGGCAACCAGGACGCGCAAGCTGGCCTGACCCCCGAGCGTGCGACGCAGTCGCTGGATTACTGGCGCACGACCGCGCAGGAGTTGCTGTCCGATCCCGATACCCCACAGGGCTCAGTCCCGCGTGATGCCTATTCCAAGCTCTTAGTGTCGCAGGCGAACCTGTTCCTCGACCGCGATTACTCCGGCCAGGCGGAAGAGGCGCTTCGCCTCGCCACGCAGCTTGCGCCCGCCAGCCCGGAAGCGGTGTTCAGCTACGCCGATTTGCTCGCCAAGGAGAATCGGTTCGCCGAGGCGAGCCAGTTGGTGCAAACCGCACTGACCCTCGCCCCGGCGAACCAGGGGTTTCAGACCCTGCTGCAGACGCTGAGCACGCACAAGTGAGCCGGCTGGCGCGGGCAATCTGTGTTTGCCGTTGGCCACTGCCGCGCTACGTCCTATGGGTGAGCCTTCGCCCAGCTTCGCTCAATCTCCTCGAGCGAGCGGCCTTTGGTTTCAGGAACCAGCGCCGCGAGCACGATGATCAGCATCAGGCAAAACAGCGCGTAAATGTAGAACGGAAAGGCGTGGTTGAAGCGTTCCACGAACCACGAGCCTTTGGCATCCATCATCGGGAACGTTTGCGTGACGGCGTAATCGGCCATCCAGAGGAAGAAAGTGGCCAGCCCCAGCGCGCGCCCGCGAATGGCCGTGGGGTAAATCTCCGACAGGATCACCCACGTCACGGGGCCGACCGACAGCCCGAAGCAGACGACATACACGATGATGAATAACAGCATCCAGCCGCTCACCGTGGAGGGGTCGGCCACGTGCTGGGCCATGAGACCCATCGCCAGCAGGCCGATGCCCATGCCCGCCGCGCCGAAGAACATGAGCGGCTTGCGCCCCCACTTGTCCACGGTGGCGATGGCAACGACGGTGGACAGGGCGCTCGCTCCGCCAATGATGATCTGCTGGAGCATCCCGGCATCCACCCCCGTCGAGGCGCTCATGTTCTTGAAGATGGTCGTGCCGAAGTAGAGGAACACGTTGATGCCAGTGACCTGTTGCAGAATGGCGAGCAGGATGCCCACGATCAGCGGCCGCCGCAGGGCCCGCGAAAACAGCTCCGACCAGTTGCCACGTTCCGCCGACAGCGCCGTGCGAATGCTGGCGAGCTCGGTGGTGGCAAACCCCTCGCCCGCCACCTTGGTGAGGATGGTCTTGGCCTCCTCAGCCCGGCCCTTCTCCACGAGCCAGCGCGGACTTTCCGGCACCCGTATGAGAAGCAGTGCGAAGGCTGCTGAGGGGAGCACGCCACTGGCAAACATCCAGCGCCAGCCCGAAGCCTCGTTCCAGGACTGGTCCCCGCAGCGCGCGATGAAGAAGTTGACGAAATAGACGACCAGGATGCCGCCAACAATCGCGATCTGGTTGACCGACACCAGCCTTCCTCGCAAGTGCGCCGGGGCGATCTCGGCGATATACATTGGCGTGGACATGGAGGCGATGCCGATGCCGATGCCGCCCAGCCAGCGGAACAGGATAAAGGTCCAGATATCGCGCGGCAGAGACGTCCCGATCGCAGAGGTGAGGAACAGCAATGCCGCGAGGTATAGGGCTTTCTTGCGTCCGAACCGGTCCGAGACAGGCCCGACTATGAGCACGCCCGTCGCGCAGCCGATTAGCACGCAGCCGGACGCCCAGCCCTTCATCACCACATCCAGATGGAAGCGCGCGGTTAGGAATTCAATAGCGCCGGAAATCACACCCGTGTCGTATCCGAAGAGCAGCCCCCCGAGCGTTGCCACCAGGCAGATCGGGACGAGGTAGGAAAGGTTGGTGCGAACCGACGGAGACGACCGGGTAGAAGGCGCGGCATCAACTGGCATGGGCGCCACTGTCTCAGGCAGGGACCGGGGCGTCAATGGGCTTGCACGACCGCTCTGAGAGAGCCCGCGCAAATTCGACCCGTAAGTCGCGTTGTCTTGTGCGATGCCACCGGAAACGGCTTGCCCAGGGCGCCAAGGAGTGGGAAATCTCCACAGCTATGTTTGCGGTCAAAGTTGATGCAGGCAAGCGGCTCCGGTTGAAGGTGCCGCGCCCTGGGGATTATTACGAGCCCGAGGTTGTGAGCCTGGACCAAATCAACTTCCGCCGTGTCCCGCCACCGCAACGGCGCAAATTGACCAAGGCTCAGGCCCTGGCAGCCATCGAGAAGAGCCGGCTGCGGTTTACTCGCACCTGGGACCAGGTGAAAGCGGAAACGCGGGCGTGACGCTCTTCGATACGAGCGTAATCAGCACCCCGAATGGAAGGTGCCTCTGCCTGATTTCCTCATTGGCGCACACGCTCAAGCCGAAGGAATGAAACTGGTGACGCGCGACCCTGACCGCGTTAAGACCTACTTTCCCGGCGTGAAGCTGATTATCCCGCCAGCATAGAACACCTGGCCGCCCGACCAGCCCGGGCGTCCTCTTCAATCTGGGCGTCCCACTCCGCCTCGCACCGGCGGTCCAGACGCGCCTTCAGTTCCCAGAGTTCTTTCCGCGGCAGCCGCGCGATAGCGGCTTCGATCTAGGCGCCTGTGCTCATAAGCCAAAATCACCAGTTCCACCTTCTCCGTTCAACCCGCAATCCCGACCGACGCAAGGTCGCAGCGTGCGCACCGGCACTCGTGTGTGCTTGAATACCCAGACTCCGCTGGCCCCGCATTGAGAGGGATTTGACTTATTGACGCCGGGTTAGTAGTCAGGAGCACCTGAATGCTCTCAAGCCTGCTCTTGTGTCGGGATCACGCTCTGCCGCCCGGTGGGGCGTGAAGGGCATTGCATGCCGCATCAGTCTGCTGGCCCTTTTCGCCCTCGCCGGCGGAGCGGTGGAGAACCGTCCGCCCAACCTTGTTTACTGGCGGTTCGAGGGGGGCGAACCCGGCAAACCGGCACCGGCGGTCTGGGACGAGAGCGGGAGATTTGCAGCGACTGCGGCCGGCAAGGCTCCGGTCGTTTCAGGCGAGGTGCCGCTTGCAGTTATCCCTGCCACCGCGGCGGCCAATCACCACTCGCTGAGTTTCAACGGCGGCTATCTGCGCGAGAAGTCGCAGCCGGAGGTTGATTTCGCCCAGAACTTCACCGTCGAACTCTGGGCGTGCTTTGGCTCGCCCACTGCCGCAGCTCAGGTCCTCGTCTCCAAGGGTGAATTCTCGTCCGGGAAAGGAAACTGGCACCTGATCTACCAGACCGACGGCACCGTGCAGGCGAATATTTTTGGGTCTGGGGTCGCCTGTTTCTTCGACGCGCAGAGCGGCGGTCCCGTTCCCGGGGTCTGGTATCACCTGGCTGCGGTTTACGAAGACGGCGGCCCTGGGGCGACGCGCATCCGCGCCTATGTCAACGGCCAGTTGCGCGGCGTCGCGCTGGCGCCGGTAACGCTGAACACCGCCGGCGCTGATTTGTTCATCGGCGCGCACACCGACGGCTCGGTTCCCTTCCTGGGCCAACTGGATGAGCTGCGCCTCACGCCCAGGCTGCTCGTGCCGCGCGAGTTCCTGATCGCCGGTGCGCAACCGATTCCCGGGGCGGCGGAGGTCCGCAAGCCGTTCTTCGTGAAGCCAGGCACGCCGATTGACGCCCGGCTCCGGGCCAAAGCCGCCGGGGCCCCGATCCTGGCAAAGCCCGATGGGTATCAATACTTCTACACGCGCTCCGCCGCAGCGCAGAGCTTCCGGTGTGCCGCGCCCAAGGGCTTTGATCCGGGATTCGGCTCGGCGATCCAGGGATGGAACGTGGCCAACGGCGGGTGCCCTGCCGGTTACCATTTTGCAGTCAAGCCGGGCAGCCGGTGCCTGGTCGCCATCGGCTTCTTCGACCCCCGGCCGGCGGAACCAGGCAAGAGGGTGCAGCGGGTGGTCATGGACGGCAGGGAAGCGGACCACGCCCTCGATCCCGCGACGACCAAGCCGTTCATTCGCAAGTATGAGGCCCAGGACCTCAACGGTGACGGCTTCCTCGAAGTCTCGTGCAGCCAGGTCAACGATGAGGGCAACTACACGGGCATGATGAATACCATTTGGGTGTTCGACGGACTCCGACCGGAGGAACTGGACGATGCGGCGTTGCTCCGCGGAGAGTATCCCGTCCCGCCGCTCTACCAGGTGCGCTGCGGGCAGGAAGAGGCGCTCCGGGGCCACGTGGATTACCCGGAACTGAGCCGGGAAAAGCGCGCGCGGCTGCGCCCGATGCGCCCCATTCTGCTGGACGTGCAGCCGGAACATCCTCAGCCGCCCGACCCGGTGGACGTCGAGATTCGCGGGGAGCTGGCTGACCGGATTCACACCTACCTGGACCGCTGGGGCTATACCGGACGCGACCAGAAACTGGTGGCCGGCTTCCTCAGCGACAGCGGCTACGAGGTCTCGGGGCGCTTCCTCGAGACGCTCTACATGCTGGGCCGCTTGATGCGCCGGGACTTCGACCTGGAAGCACCGTTCGAGGCCCTCTTGTCCAGGCAGGATCAAGCCAGCAAATTCCCGGGCGCATTTGTCGGCGGGCAGCCCCGCCGCACCGCGTTCATCTGGAGCCAGGGCACGGTACTTAGCGGGCTGATGGGCTATCACGAGATGACCGGCGACCCGCGCGCGCTGGCTGCGGCGGAGCGGCTGGCCGATTGGTACCAAAGCTACCTTACCAACGGCGACCTCGCCGCTGCCAACTACTTCGCCGACCAGGGCAAGTTCTCGCGTGACGGCGCCACCGTCGGGCAGCTCGGCAAAGGCGCGCTCGAACCGATGGTCTGGCTCTACGGGCAGACCGGGAATCCGAAATACCTCGACGAGGCCAAACAGATGGCCGCCCTCAATCGAAAATGGGGCGGCGTGGCCTGGATGATCTCCGGCGACATTCCCAACGAAAGGCCGGAGCTGGAGGGCTGGCACATCCATGCCAACCTGACAACCATCCGCGGGTTCCCCTGGCTCTATGCGGCCACAGGCGACAGAACCTACCTGGAAGACGCCATCAAAGCCTGCGACCGGGTCTTTGAGCGCGCCACCTGGAGCACCGGCGGAGTGCTCGAACAAGTTCCGTGGGGGCATGACGTGGACCCGCACGATGAGACCTGCCAAACCTCCGACCTGCTTCAGCTCTGCTATGTGCTGGCGGATTTCACCGGCGAAGCTCGGTTTCTGGATCGCGCGGAACTCATCTACTACAACCACATCCGCTACATGCAGATGCACAACGGCGACTTCACCGCCTTCAACCGCCTGCCCGGTCCCCAGCGCGGGGGCGATGCCTGGTTCTGCTGTGGCTTCTGGGGCGGCAAAGCCCTGTACGAAGTCGCGCGTCACGTGTTTGCCTCCAGCCCGACCGCGGTTTACGTCAATGGCTACCTCCCGGCTGCAGCCACCCTGAAGGTGGGCAATAGCCCCGTGCACGTAGATATGGAAGCCGGTATTCCCCGCTCGGGCGAAGTCCGCCTCACGCTCAAGCCGGAACACCGCCGAGTGTTTGCGCTCAACTGCCGGGTCCCGTCCTGGGCCGAACTGCGGCAACTAAAGGTCAACGGCAAGGCGCTGCCGCCTCACCTCGCCAATGGCTGCCTGGTCCTCGAGCGTGCTTGGAAACCCGGCGACCAGGTGCTCATTCAATTTGACCTGCCGCTACGAATCACGGCGGACAACTCTCAGGACGGTCTGCCCGCAGCCAAGGCGTCGCTGGATGGCGCCCCGCTTGTCGATGCCCGCCTGATCTCAGTGTTCCGCGGCCCGGCCATCATGGCGCAGTTCCGCCTCGCGGCGGGGTGCGACCTCAACTGGGCCTACACCGGCGACCATCCCGACCTCTTCGAAACCCTCAACTCCCCCGTGGACCGCATCGAGGCGGATGACTGGACCTACCAAACCCGCTCTGCCCCCTCCCTCACCCGCGTGGATCACTTGCCGGAGGGCGTCCGGCTGGAGTGGGAGGTCGCCCCGCACCCGGGTTGGCTGCTCAAGCGCGTGGCGCTGGTCAAACCCGGTGTGCCCGTCCAGGTCGAGTTCAAGTCCGAGCTGATAGCGCCTTCGCTCTCAGCCGCCGCTTCGATCAAATCCGTGCGCACCTGCGGCGTGCGGATGCGCACCCGGGGCTTCGAGGATTATCGCAGCGCCCGGCTGCTGGTCCTGGGGAAGCCGCTGGCGTTTGACGATGCGGCGGAGACAGCGCTGCCGCACGGTGAAGCGGTCCTTGATAACGGCTACGTCCAGTTCCATCTGAGCGCCCGGGAAGGTTCCCTGGCCGCGTCAGACGAAGGCGCCTTTGCCTCGATCTACGCCGTGCCCACACGCCGTGGCACCAGCTTTTCCGCCTCCTGCACCCTGGCAATCACTGGGCAGAACCAGTGGTCCGCCCCTCTGATCGGGCCCGGCCCACGCCGCTGAAGAAGGCGCGCTCCGCCGCCGCATCCCCCAAAGCGGGAAAAGTCTGGATGGAGCGATGCCTGCGAATGGGCAACCGGGAGCACATGCCCATGCTTCTGCCGCCGCGCTGAGACTATGAGTTAACATCACTGACCGGCCAATGCGCCTTCGGCATCACCAAATCTCATGAAGCGTCCCCTATTCCAACCGCGCCCGCATGTTGAACTTCAGATGCAGCCTTCCCGGCCCCACCTTTTGGATTGCGAGCGAGAGTGCTTACACTACTATCCAGCACGAGGTTGAGATGGCCAGGAACATTGCAATGACCGCTGACGTCGGTTGCCAGTCCCGCAACGCCGTAGGCTGCTACGAAGATGCATGCCAATCCGTGCGCGGATTCAATGTCCTCGTTGCCAGCGCGCCGTTCACGGCTCGGGCCTCGGACAAGAGCAATCGCGCCGCCCGCGACCGTCGTCCCATTGGTAAAACGCTCTAATTACCATGCCTGCTCATTTCGACCTAATCATCACTGCTGACTACCCGAAGGGTACCGCCGAGTTCCGCCTGCTCAACGGCCACGGCTCACAGATCGCTTACCGCCAGACGGACTTTGAGAGCGTCACGACCAGCCATCTTCACGGCATCTTCGACCTGCGAAACTATCTGCGCCTCTACGTGGAGGCAGGCAAAGAAGCGGCAGCGGTGGCCGAGATCGGCGTCTGCATTGCGGAGGAGGTGCTCGGGCAGGAAATCTTTGAGAATCTCTGGCGGTCGGAGTCCCAACGCACGCTGCGCATTCAATTGCCGGGAGCCTCGGAGGAGGAAAACTACCTTGCGGCCGCTCTGGCCCGTGTGCCGTGGGAAATCGCGCGCCCCAGCCCTGACCAGCCCACCCTGGGCGAGTGCAACCTCCTTGTCCGTGTCGTCCACGACATGCAGGCCCCCGTCTCCCAGCCCGTGGAACTGGCGCCTGATGAGGCCCTGCGGGTGCTCTTCGTATTCGCCGAAGCGCGCGGTTCACGTCCGCTGGGCGCCCGGCAGGAGCGGCGCGAACTGCTGCGGCTCTTTGAAAAGGAAATCTACCCGCACCGCCGCGTCGTCGCGCACTTCCTTACCCACGGCGTCACGCGCGAGCGGTTGGAGGCGCAGATTAAGGAAAACAACGGCTATCACGCCGTCCACTGGAGCGGGCACGGGAATCTGAACCTGCTGGAACTCGCCAAACCCGGCGGCGCCAGCGACCACCTCTCCGGCGGCCAGTTGCTCAACCTTTTCACACATGCCGGCGGCTTCCTGCCGCGCCTCGTGTTCCTCAGCGCCTGCCATTCCGGCGACATCCTGCGGGTGAAGGACTGGACGGATTTCCTCGCCATCGCCCAAGGCAAGGAGCCAGGCACGAAGGATGCCGACACGAAGAAGCTCGACCTCAAGGAACAGCCCGGCTTCACCGGCACCGCCCACGCCCTGCTGCAAGGCGGCGTGCCCTCGGTCGTGGCCATGCGCTACTCCGTCGGCGATGACTACGCCCGCGAACTGGCAGTGGAGTTCTACCGCGCGCTGCTCGCCCACGCTCAGCCGAAGGACGCCTCCGCCGCCCTCACCCTGGCCCGGCAGTCCCTGCTGGAGGGAAAGAAGCAAGACCGCGCCCGGTTCGCCGTTTGCGACTACGCCACGCCCGTGCTCTACGGCGCGGAACAGCCCGGCCTCACGCTGGCGAAAGGCCGCAGCCCGGACCTCAACCCACGAAATCCCCGCCTGCACCAGATCACCGAGTTGACCACGGCGGCGAACGAGCACTTCGTCGGGCGCACCTGGGAACTGGCGGGGCTGGGCGCGGAGTTCATCGGCTCCAGCACCGGCGCGGAGGTGAAGCCCGTCGCCGTCATCACCGGGCTAGGGGGTATGGGTAAGACCGCCCTCGTGGCAGAGGCGCTCGCGTTGTGGGAGTCGCGCTTCGAGTGGGTGCTGCTCTATCAGGCCAAGCCCAACGCCCTCGGCTTCGACGCCACGCTACGCGACATCCACCTGAAGCTCATGGGCGAGTTGAAGCTCTACCACGACTACGTGCGAGCAAATCCCGCTGATGCCATCTACCGCGACGCCAGCCCTGAGTTCACCGGCTCAGAAAGGCTGGAGCGGCTCATACGCAATCTCGTCCGCGCCCTGAAGGACGAAGCCATCCTGCTCGTGCTCGACAACTTCGAGACGAACCTCAAGCCGCTGGCCGAGCACCCGACCGCCGCCGTGCAACTGGTCTGGGCCTGTCAGGACCCGACGTGGGATCGCTGCCTCTCGTCGCTGGCCAAGGAACTCGCCGGCTCGCCCTCGCGGGTCCTGATCACCTCCCGGCGGCCACTGGCGGCATTGGCGGACGACGTTAGCCACCCGGTCCTGCTTGGCCCGCTCCCGGCGTCGGAAGCAGCGCTTTACCTCCGAGCGCATCCAGCCCTGAGCAACATGATGTTTGGCGCCGACGCCAAGGAAAGGCTGCTCGCCCAGCGTCTGCTGAGTGCCAGCCGCTTTCACCCGCTGCTCATGGACCGGCTCGCCCGGCTGGCGGCGGACAAGAAACTGCGGGACCAACTTCTCCAGGCACTCGATACGCTGGAAAAGACCAAGGACTTTGCCCAGCTCCCGGCGCTCTTCGCCACGACTCACGGTGACGCTAAGGAACTCGCCTACCTGAACGACGCCCTCGCCGCGTCGCTCGACCAACTTATCCGCGATGCCAGCCCTGACGCCCGCCGCCTGCTGTGGATGATCGCCGTGGCCAATGAGCCTGTAACACTTGGCCTGCTCAAGGGTGTGTGGAGCGGCGAAAACCACAAGCAACAGCAACTCCGGCAGATCAAGCAGATGCTGGACAAGCTGCCGCTCCTGCCACCGGAGATGCAGGCAAAGCTGAAAGCCACGCCGCCGGAGTTTCGCGCCATGCTCGACGCCCTGCCTCCCGAGCCGCCCGCCCGGCCCGAGATCGAGCCGCTGCTGCGTCTCCTTGTCAGCGTGGGCTTGGCCACGGAGGAGCGGACGGGGTCGGAGGATGACAACCCCGACTTCACCTGCCATGAGCTGGTCCGGGAACGGATTCTCCTCTGGATGCAGGACCACCTGCAGGACTGTGCCGATCTCACAGAGAGCGCCATCCGCCTCGCCTATGCTGAGCGGCTTCAAGCAGTGTTCGATGGGCTCCGGCACAAGGACATGACGACTGCCCTCCAAGCGGGTACCCGCGCCCTAGTCTATTGTGTCCAAGCCGAGGCCTACAGCCGGTTGGGCGACTTCGCCAGCGGCCTTGTCACCGGCATACGCGATCCGCGCCTCTTAGAGGCTATAATCCCACATCTTCAAACTGCCGCCGAGTCCGCTCCGGAGGGCGAGCCACGGTGGTCGTGCCTTTGCTATCTTGGAGATGCTCTGTCGAATGGTGGCCGGCCCGATGCGAGTCTGCCGTTTTTCGAGCAAGCCGCCAACCAAGCGCGTGCTGTCGCGGAGGCCGGAGGCGATGGCTCACGTCAAGCTCGGTTTGACCTACCTTGGATCACTGGCAACTGGGCGAACGCTCTCGGCGATGTAGGCGACCTCGACGATTCCCGTCAGCGGCACCTCGACAGCGCCGAGGCGGGGAAAAAAGCTGGCAGGCCCGCCATCGATTTCATTGGCCAGCAAATGGAAGCTCTACGCATTGACATCATGCAAGGCCGGGCCGCGCAGGCACTGCCGCAGGTGGAGGTGAGGCTGGCGAAGGTAGAGGCATGGTGGAAGCAGCACCTCACGGGCAAAAGTGTGCCCGAGGCACCCGAGCCAGAGACCCTCGTGCGGGGCCTCCTCAGCGCGCTCGACGTTGCCATGCAGGCGCACGTTGCCCAAAGCGACTGGAAATCCGCCCTACTCCGCATCGAGACTATGCTGGAGGTCAAACGAACGTTGAAACGCCCTGCGGAGGACATCGCCAGGGATCGAATGAACCGCGCTGTTATGCTAGGCCGTTTGGGCCACTTCGGCGACGCGAAGACGGAACTAGAAGCCTGCATCCACGTCTTTCGGGACGATCCTGCTGGCAGTGCAAGGGTGGAGAGTTCCCTCGCCGAGCTATTTTACGGAGAGGGGGACATGGCCCAGGCCATCACCCTAGAGCGCCGTGCCCTCGCTCGTCGCGAGCAGTCACCCGATCCGGCCGACCGGGCTGCCTCGCATAGCAACCTAGCCAACTACCTCAAGCGTAGCGGCACAACGCCTGCCCTCACCGAAGCGCCTCGCCATCAGCTTGCGGCCCTCCTCTACCACCTAGTCGCCAGACTGGGGCAGCAGCTCAAGACCTCGCTGGGCAACTACGTCATTGACTTTCGCCGCGCCCATGACGCCGGCACCAAGCTGCCCGTGCCCCCTCTGGCCGAACTCCTCGCCGACCCGGCCTTTCAGCCGCTGGACCGGTGGCTCCGCCAGTACCAGGTGAACTTGGCCGAACTGCAAGCCGAGGTGGACCAGTTCCTCATCAAGGCGCGCCAACTCGCCGCCCAAGCGCCACCCAACGCATGAAACTTGCCCTCAAAGTTATCAACGACCTCGAACGCGAGGGCCTGATTCGTCGCTATGCCATTGGCGGCGCGCTGGGAGCTACGTTTTACCTGGAGCCAGTGTCCACCTTTGACTTGGACATCTTCGTCCTCTTCCATCGCGAGCCATTGGTCCTCACCCTCACGCCGATCTATGATTTCCTGCGCGCGCACGGTCATGTGCCGGAGGGAGAGGCCGTGGTCATCGGGAACTGGCCGGTGCAGTTTCTGCCGGCCGAGACGCCCTTGCTCCGGGAAGCGGTCGAGCAGGCCCCGGCGCACGGCTACGAAGGAGTGCCCACTCGGGTCATGTCGGCGGAACACCTCATGGCCATTGCCCTCCAGACCGGCCGGGCTAAGGATCACGCCCGGCTGGTGGCCTTCGTCGAAGCTGGTGTGGCCGATCCGGGCCGGCTCAAGGAGATTCTCACGCGGCACGGCCTGAGTGAGGCTTGGCAGCGGTTTGAATCGCGCTATCTTGATGGCGCATGAGCCCGCTGATGCGAGAGCTTCTGGAACACAAACGCCAGCGCCGCCGGGAACTGGCCGCGCTGCCTTTTCCCGAGAAGGTTAAGATCGTCGAGCAGATGAGAGAAACCACCACCCGCATCCGTGCTTCCAGTCTCCAGGATCGCAAGGCAGCCACGGCTCATCCGCCCCATGAAGCAGGACTATCACGCAAATCCCGCTGCTGAACCCGAGATTTGCAGGCTCCGCCAGGCGGGCGCCGAAGCGAGGGTAATCCTGGGTGATGCTGCCGAAAAGTTAAGCACTGGCCTCGAAGACGATGCCATCATGGCGGAGACGCCGGTAGAGGTGTCGATGGCCTTGGACTGCGCTGCCGAGGCTATCGGCACCGCGCTTCGCGGCCTCGAATCCGCCGGCCTTGCAAAGAAGCCGTCTGCTGCGCCGGTCCCTGGCGGCCCGACTCGCCAGCAAGGGCAATTCCTGGCCTTCATCCGAGACTACATCCTGCGGAACGAGGCTGGGGTGGCGCCCGCTCATGCCGACTTCGCGCGGTTCTTCAACCTCACACCACCCTCGGTCAATTCCATGCTTATACGGCTCGAACGGCGGAGATTTATCCGCCGCGTCCCGGGCAGAGCGCGGGCTATCGAACTGACCATCAACCCTAATTGGATTCCGCCCCTCGACCGGCCGTTCAGGGTGTGATAGCGCACGAGCTGCCAGTAAGACTTCCCCTGGCCGATCCGCCCTCTCAGGCCGATGAGCGGGTATGCGCGTCCGAGGCACGCCACCGGCTCATTGAAGTGGCTATCCCGGTGAAGTCGCGCAGGGCCTTTTCGAGGGAAGTCACGGGTGAGTTGAGGGCTGAGAGTTGATAGTTGATGGTCAACCGGCGCCGATGGGGCGAGAGCGGCAGACCTGGCTGTGGCAGGCAAGGAGATTCGGCGGGAGAGGGATCGATTGCAACCGACGAGAAAGGAGTCCAACCGGAAGGGCACTTGGTTGAGGCCCAGCAAAAAGGGGGCGCTTCCCAACCTTCTCTGGGTCCATGATGCATTTCTGCGGCGGTAACCCCCAAACCGCTGGAAAGCCGAGTCTTTTCCCCTTGTCCTGCTGCGACACGCGGCAGAACCCATCAGAACCAAAGACCCATTTCTGATATGTAAGCCGTTCTGGTTTAGAGATATGCGCCTTAACTAAGCGCCATTCGGCACCGACACCGGCACTGTAACGTGACGCGCTATTTGGTGAGCGGCGCTACCGTTCGAGTCCGTGCTCACCGTCCGTGCTTTGGCGGGCTGGTTCGTGGAATGAGTGCCTTCAAGTGGGAACGTGGAGTTTTGCTCCTTGGGCCCCTTGCCCGGCTCATGGGCCTCAGGGCCTCTGGAACCTTTCCCTGCGTTTATACGCGCCTCATTTCCGCGATTTCCAGCCTCCACGGCAGTCCCGAAGCGTACTCCCCACCGTCACCCCTCCGTAGCCTCACCGCATGCTCACCGTAGATAACATTGTTATCTACGGTGAGCATGCGGTGAGGCTACGGAGAGACTACGGAGGGAATGGGAAGGGGGGTAGGCGCCTGAGCCCAGAAACGAGCCTTTTGGCGGAAAGCGGGCTCATCAGCGGCCACCTGGCCGCTGGCTGAATCGTTGTGGCATGCCGGCGGCTGCCCGCTGACGCCCAAGTCTGCTATTGAGAGCCACTTGGGATTTCTTGGGATTTGCAGAATCCTTCCGTGTCCACGAGCCTATTTCCGCGAGCCAATTCGCCGCCGTCGCGGCTCTGCCCCCACGAAGTAATTCGCTGCTTTACACGGCACGAGATTCGGGGCGGGGGAGTGAGCCAAATTGGCACAGCCGGGGCGGGCAAGAATAACTAATGGCCCATCGGGGTCCGGGTGCCGGAAATGCGAGGAAATGTGCCCGATTGGGCGTAAGTGAGGACCCCCCTCGTACGAGAGAGGTACGAGACAGGTACGAGACAGGTACTAGCCACGCACCAGCCTCGGGCTGGCTTTGGCCCGTTCTATTACGGGGGCTTATGGCTGGGAATGCGGGAGTGCGGCAGGTCGGTCGAGTGGCCTCTGGCTGCATTCGGAGAGGGGTGAACTGGGCGAGGTCGCGGGGGGTGAGGGCTGAGGGCGGAGGGTTGAGGGTTGAGAGTTGAGAGTGTTTGCACGCCGATAGGGCGGGGATGGCAAACGGGGGCGGGGCGGGCAAGGAGGTTTCGTGGAAGGTTTGGCGGAAGCGTACTGGACCCGCCAAGTGCTGCTCCAGCGGTTCTTGTAGCCTGGATCAGCCGATGCGTTACTTCACCGCCTTGCCGTCGGCGTCCAGAAGCTGGACTTCCCCCCAGCCGAGTTCGCGGATGCCGCGCTCCACCTTGGCACGGTCACCCACGATGACCCATACCAATTGGTCCGGGTGCAACACTTTCTGAGCGGCGCCGGTCACGTCAGGGAGTGAGACGTCGCGGACCTTGCCGGCGTAAGTGGAAAAGTAGTCATCCGGCAAGCCAAACCGCACCATCTGAGCAATCGAATGAACGACCGCGTCATCGGTTTCCCAGGAGCCAGGCAGGCTCAACGTCTGTGTCTTCTGCGCTTGGTCCAATTCTGCTGCCGTGATGGATCGCTCGCCAAGGATGCCGCGCAGTTCCTTGTCCGCCTCGATCATGGCTTCCTTGGTCTTATCGCTCTGAACGGGTGCATAGATGATGAACGGCCTCTGGCCCTTCGCTGCCCAGAGCCACGATCCCGAGCCATACGACCAATGCTTCTGCTCGCGCAGATTCATGTTCAGGCGCGAAGTGAACGAGCCGCCCAGCACGGTGTTCATGGTCTCGATGGCGATCTCGTCCGGATTGGCCTTGGGCGGCGCCACGTGGCCGGCGAAAATGAGTGATTGAATGGAGCCCGGGCGGTCTATCAGGCAGACGGCCCTCCTCTGTTGCTGGGCTACCGTCTCGATGTCCTTGGCAGGGACTATGCCTGGTCTCCACTGGCCAAAGAGCCGTTCGAGTCTCTGAGTGATCTCCTTCAGCGACGTATCGCCGACAACGACCAGCGTGGCATGGTCCGGCTTGAACCAGGCATCGTGGAATTTCCGCAGGTCAGCACGTTTCAGCCCGGCGACGGATTGCTCCGTGCCCGAACCGGTCATCGGATTGGCGTAGGCGTGCCCGCTGCCGTAGAGAAGGCGCGGGAAGACCCTTAGCGCCATGTTATACGGCTCGGTCTTCTCCCGTTCAATGCGCGCCAGGGCCTGCTTCTGCAAGCGCTCGAAGTCCGCCTCCGGGAACGAGGGATTCAAGATGACGTCCGCATAGACGTCCAGCGCGGGGTCGAGTGCCGAAGCCAAGGTGGACAAACTGACGCTGGATGAATCGAGGTCGCAGCCGGTGCTCAGCTTGGCGCCCAGCGACGCCAGTTCATCGCTGATTTGCAGGGCGTTGCGACGCGGGGTGCCTTCGTCCAGCATCTCCATCGCCAGCCGCGCCGTGCCGGGAACGGCAAATTGATCCGCCGCTGACCCGGCATCCACTTGCAGATTGAGATTCACCAGGGGCAGCGAATGCCGCTCGGCCAGGATGACCTTCAGACCGTTGGCCAGGCTGGCTCGCTGGAGCTTGGGGAATTGCGCCTCAGCCGGAACGCCCGGCGCGGGCAAGTGCGACCGATCCACGGTGCTCGTAGCGCTTTCATAACTCGGGTAGGGGCGCACTTCGAGCACATAGACATTCTCGGTCAGCCAGCGCCGGGCCGCACTCCGCAGGTCGCGCGGCTTGGCGCTGCGCTGATAGTTCAAGATCGTCTGATAGAACTCCGGGCTGGCGCGAAAGGTCTCGTTCATGGCCAGGATGTCGGCTTTGCCGCCAAAGCCTCCGACGCGTTCCGTGCTTCTGACAAAAGCCGCGAACCGCTGCGCCTTGCTGCGCTCCAATTCGGCTGGCGTGGGCCCCTTGGAGAGCAACCGCGCCAGCTCCTCGCCGATCCCCTTCTCGATCCGAGCCAGGTCCCCGCCTGGCCGGGCGGTAACCTGGATGCAAAACAGGCCACCGATTTCCCTCGGCCACACCCACACCGCGACCTCGGTGGCCAATTGCTCGTCATACACCAGGCGCTTGTAGAGGCGCGAAGTCTTCCCGGACCCCAATACATCACTGACCAACTCCAGGCGCACCGTGTCCGGCTCGCCGTAAGGGGGCACGCTCCAGACCTCATAAACGCGTGCCTGAGGCACCCGGTCGGAGATCGTCTCGCGCCGCGTGCCGCGCAGTTGCGGGATCCACTCTTGGTATCGCGCAACCGGCGGCCCCGCGGGGAGCTCACCGAAATACTGTTCGGCCTTTTTGAGAGCGGTGGCGGTGTCAATGTCCCCGGCCAGGACCAGCACGAGGTTGGCCGCGCCGTAATAAGTCTTGAACCAATTCTGCACATCCTCCAGGGACGCGGCGTTGAGGTCCTCCATCGAGCCGATGGTTTTCCAGGAATAGGGATGGCCCGCCGGCGCCGTGCCTCTCATGATCAGCTCCCATACCTTGCCGTAGGGCTGGTTCTCGTTCTGGCGCTTCTCATTCTGCACCACCCCGCGCTGCTGATCGAGCCGCGCCTGGTCAATGGTTCCCAGCAAATGCCCCATGCGGTCGGACTCGATCCACAACGCCACATCCAGCGCGTTGGTCGGCACCGTCTCATAGAAGTCCGTCCGGTCGGGATCGGTCGTGCCGTTGGCGTCCGCGGCGCCGATACGTTCCATGGCCTCGTAGAACGCGCGCTGGTTTCCGTCCCCCTTCAGGTGCTCGCTGCCAGTGAACAGCAGATGCTCGAACAGGTGGGCGAACCCGGTCTTGCCCGGTCTCTCGTTCTTCGAGCCGACATGATACCACAAACTCACTGCGACGACGGGCGCCTTGTGGTCCTCATGCACAATCACAGTGAGCCCGTTCGTGAGGACGAACTTCCTGCACGGAATATGGATGTTGAGGTCGGTGAGAGCGTTGGGCGCTCCGGCGGCTGGCAGCGCGGCCAAAGAAAGACAGGCTGCCACGACGGCGGTAAGGGTTTGGGGGGCTCGCATAAATGGTTGCTCAGATCAGTGAATACCAACCAATAGATGCCGCAAATGCCGTTTTTGTATAACCACGCTGGGGCGTTACGTGCCGACAGACATTCACCTGCGGAACCAAAGACCCATTGCCTGTGCTCTTGGACATAAGGATAAGGGGGATACAAGGCCGTGGCGGCGGCAAGCGGTAGGGAAGCTGCGTGGACACAGGAAGTTGCTAATTTGAGGCGCGGCGGGACCGGGACGGGTTCCAGATCGAGCACGAGGCATTTGGGCTTGGGGAACGCCGCCCAAGGTTAGGAACTCCAGTCATCTCTGCAACCAACTGGCGCTGGGCGACTTACGCCTTGTCCCGGTGCCATTCGGCCCCAGAGTGCCTAGACAGGGGCGTGACGGGCAAGGAGGTTCGGTAAGAGAGTGATCAACCGGCTATCCTCGGAACCAAGCTTTAAATTCATTCACTTTTTGCTTGCGACATCACATAAACATTTGGTAGGCTCGCTGCCGAAGTATAAATCCAAGCGAACGCGGGGGCGCTATCGCTCCCGGGAGTCGTTTATCCGTGAACCATCAACAACTGTGAAAACTATGACAACAAGGAACGAATTCTCCCAGCGACCAACCCTTCGCGGTTTGGTATTGGCCCTGGCAGTCAGCGCACTGTCCAGTCAAGTCGCCCAGGCGCATCCCTACGCCTCGGGCATCTCCAACAACACTGGCACCATCTCGTTCATCCTCAACGAGAGCGCCAACGATGTCCAGGTCGCCTTCGACAACCCCAACTGGCCCGCCGCCGGCATTTACACCTTCACCAACGACTTGGGCCCACGTTCCAACGGCCTGCAGTCCTTTCCCTTGACCGACTCCAATGGCACCCACACTAACTTCGCCATCATCGTGACCAAGGCCGGCAATGGCATCCCATTCCAGACCAGCGTTGACACCAATCCCGAGGTGAACTTCAACTTGCCGCACGGCATCGCCGTCAACCAGAACCCCCAGCGCGGCAACTTCGGCCGCATCTACGTCTGCAATAGCGCCAGCGGGGCCAACCCAAGCACCTGGGGCAGCGTTGTTAGCCGCACCACCACGCAAGGCGTGTTTCTGCTCAATGCCGACCAGTCGGATGCCGTCGGCCAGGGCAACAGCGGCCTCATGGCCGGCTGCCCGGTGGTTAGTACCGCTGGCATTATGCCCTACAGGATCAACGTCGGCCCCGATGATATGGTCTATTTCACCGACCTCGATAGCTCCTACGGCACCCCGGATTACTCCGGGTCGGGGGTCGGCATCTGGATGGCCGCGCCCGATTTCCAGAGTGCGAATTATCAGGGCACCACCAGCCAGGATCTTTTCCCCCAGGGCAGTACCACCATGTTCGGCGGGGTGTATGGCAGGCCGTGCGTCGTCGGTTCTCTGGCTAACAGCAACCTGGTCGTGTACGGCTACGAGTTTGACCACGTCTCGCCCACCGACCCGTTCGTTTGGCGCTACAATATTGGGGCCGGCCCATTGCCCTTCAACACGCCTCCCCTCCCCCTCTTCCTCGATGCCTGGAGCGTAGGGGTCAATGGCATCGCGGGCGATATCGCCCTCAGCCCGGACGGCACGGTGATCTACGTCGCGCTGGACCGCGGCACGCCGGGAAACACCCAACCCCCGATCTGCATCTACCACACCAACAGCTATACCGGCACCACCCTCCAACAGGCCAACGCCTTTTGGAACTGCGAAACCGTCCTGAGCGGCCACGACCCATTCCAATACATCTATGCCTTTGCCGTCTCCGCCAATGGCACGGAAATGCTCGCCGTCAACGGCCTGGGCCAAAACGGCTACCCCATGGTCTTCACCCTCACCAACGGCACGCCCGACTTCTCGACCTGGCATAACATTGATACGGGCTTGTGCGGCCTCAACGACACCGGCGGCAGCAGCTACAGTGTCCGCGGCGCCGCCTTTGACGCCGCCGGCAACTACTATGTCTCCACCCGCGCCGGCTTCTTCCGCGTCTATTCGCCTGGCCAGTCCACCGTCGCCACCACGGCCAACGACTCGTCTTGCACCAACGGCACCTTCTCGATTACCAAGTCCGCCCTCTCGCCCCGGGCCTACGTCTCCGGGCCGACTGACCCGAACCTGGACCTCAGCGGCACCATCGCCATTGCCGAGTACTATGGCGGCACGGCCGAGGGTGTGTTGTTGATGCAAGGCGTCCCCTTTGTCCAGAACAACGCGCGGGTCGGCGGCAGTTCCGACGCTGTCCAGAACGCCCCTAACTTCGGCGCGAGCTCGGACGCGGTCAGCCTCGCCGACATCTCCGCTGGCAACCAGTACTCCAGCGCCTTCAGCTTCACCGTTCCCGGCACCGCCGGCCACTCCTACAAGCTCCAGATGCTTTTCCACGACGATTATTCCGGCACCGCCTCGATCCGCGGGCGCCAGTTTGACGTCAAGGTCCTCTATGGCGGCGCTACCGCTGTCTTGGACTACAATCTCGACCTGGCCGGATTAGGCGCCAACATGAACAACCCGCGCGACGTGGTGCTGACCTACAGCTACAACAATACCAATGGCAGCCCGCTGACCATCAAGACCGCCAGCGAGGTCAACAACTCCGTGATCAACGGCCTCATCCTCAAGGACACCACCCCCGGCTATGTCATGCCGCCGCAAATCGTGCTGAGCCCCTCGGCGCAGACGAAGCTGGCCGGCCAGTCCGTCAGCTTCCAGGCCGCCGCGCTCGGCACGGCGGTCGCCTACCAGTGGCAGGCCGGCGTGCATAGCAGCGGCATCTATACTAACCTCAACAATGGCGCCCACTACTCCGGCGCCACCGGCATTACCCTGACCATCGCCAACCTCAGCGGCGCCGATGCCCTCGATTACGTCCTGACCGCCTGCAACTCCTCCGGCTGCGCCACCAGCAGCGTCGCTTACCTCACCGTCACCATCCCGCCCGGCACCGCCACGGTGACCAGCCCCGCCGGTTTGGGCCTCTCGTCGCCGGGCGAGGTCGTCCTGGCCGAGTATTACGGCAATAACATCGGCCCCCTGACCATTGGCAGCACCACCTTCTACAACAACAATGCTCGCATGACCGGCGCCGGCTTCACCGGCGCGCTCGATACGCCCAACTTTGGCGCCACCCAGGACGACGTCAACCTGGCGCTCATCTCCGCCGCCGACGCCTATGAGTCCACGCTGGACTTCACCGTGCCGACGGAGGCCGGGCGCAATTACAAGCTCAATCTCGTGCTCCACGACAACTTCTTTAACACGGCGGGCGCCCGCGTGTTCCAGGTCACTGCCGGCCCCCAGGGCGGCGCCCTGGCGCAACTTGGCCCGGCGACCATTGACCTGGTCAACTTCGGCGATTATGAGACGCAGCCGTCCGACATGATGCTGACCTTCAGCTACAGTTCCAGCGGCACCCCCATCGAAGTCAAGATGGTGGGCAGCACCCAGAACCCGGTCCTCAGCGCCATCTTCCTCCAGGACGTCTCCGCGGGCACGGTGCCGCCCATCCTCTCGGTCCAGCCCCCGGCGGCCATCACGCTCTATTCCGGCCAATCCACCAACCTCACCGCGATCGTCGGCGGCGATTCCCTGAGCTACCAGTGGCTGGTCTCCACCGATAACGGCGCGACCTTTAACCCGCTGAGCGATTCACCCGGCAGCGTCTCCGGCTCCTTGAACTCCACCCTGACGCTGACCGTCAGTCCCTCCCAGACCGGTTACCAGTACCAGTTGGCGGCCTACAACAACGCCGGCTCCGTCGAAACCACCCCCACCACGGTCACCGTCCTGACCAGCGCGCCGATAATCCTGACCGACCTGCCCACCAGCCAGTACGCCCGCGTCGGCCAGAACCTGACTCTCTCGGTCCCGCTGAACGGCGACATGCCTTACACTTGCGTGTGGTCCAACTCCACGGATGGCGGAAGTACCTGGAACACCGTTACCAACGGCGGTCGTATCTCCGGCGCGTCCAGCAACGCGCTGACCATCGCCAACATCCAGACCAACGACAGCGGCATTTATCAGCTCTTCATCCTGAACGACCAGTCCAGCGGCACTCCCACCACCAGCCACCAGGACGCCATCACCGTGCTTTATGGCGCGCCTACCTTCGGCAACAACGGCGCGGGTTGGCAGATGAACGGCGCGCTCGTCGGCGGCCCGCCGACGATCGCCAACTACCTCTATACGCTGACGGACGACCAAGACAACGAGAATGACAGCGGATTCTGGGGCGCGCCCGTTTACATCGGCGCCTTCCACGCCAACTTCTACTACGAAGACATCAACGGCTTCGAGGCCGGCGACGCCGCCGACGGCGGCGCGTTTATCATCCAGAACGACCCCTCCGGCAATAAGTACTTGGGCGCCGGCGGCGGCGGGCTGGGCTACACCGGCCTGAGCGGCCCGAGCTTCGCCCTGTGCTGGGACCTCTACGTCTATGACCCCAACCATGTCGGCACCCCCGGCTGGTGCTGGTCCACCGATGCCGCCGATGTCGGCGACAGCGTCAACCCGTTCCGGCCATCCGGCAACATCTACTTCACAGAAATCTCGCCGCTCAACATTGACCTGCTCTATTATGGCGGCCAGTTGACGATGACGATGAACCAGGCGGGCAATACCTACCAGACCGTCATCCCCAGCATCAACCTGCCCGCCATGCTCGGCGCCAACACCGCCTATGTCGGCTTCTCCGGCGCCACCGGCGGGTTGCATTCCTACCAGACCGTCTCGAACTTCGTCTGGGAACCGCTGGTGGCCATCTCCTCCCAAGTCACACCCACCAACACCGTGGTGCTGTCCTGGGAAAAGAACAGCGGCTTGGTGCTGGAATCCACTGCGGACGTGGTTTCCGGCCCTTGGACCGCAGTGCCTGCCGGCCCGGTCTCGGGCCAGGCGATCATCCCGCTCGCGGGCGCCGGCCAGTTCTACCAGTTGGCCGCGCCGCTGCCTTAAGGCGGGCCAGTTCGCACGGCACGCCCCTGCCGACAGGGCGTGCCGGTAAAAACTTTGGGCGCCTGGCGACAAACCGACGCCAGGCGCCCAGCCATTTACTCGGATGCATCTTGGCACCACTACCAACCCGGCTTGCTCCTTGACCGAAGCAATATTGCCGACTACCTGAACCGAATGACTGCTATGAAAAACTCAATCCGTTGTTCCCTGTTCGTTTCCCTCGCCACCGCCCTCGCGGCCTCAGCGGGGACCTTCACCAATGCGCTCAATTCCGGGCTGCCGGCCGGCACGGCCCTCTACGCCACCACCAGCTACACCCGCTTCCTGACCAACGACCTCAATTTGGGCAGTTGCCTCCTGTTGACCACCAACCTCAACAGCCAGGGCGCCGGCTTCATCCTCAGCGACCTCGACGCCGGCGCCCAGATCGGCAGCTTGGTCGCCAGCTTCCAGGTGGACGTGGGCAACTACGGCAACGGCGCCACAACCTACGCCGACGGCTTCAGCTTCAACTTCGCGCCCGACCTGCCCAACAGCACCATCAGCGAGGCAGGGGCCGGCACCGGCATCACCGTCGAGTTCCACACGTACGACAGCGGGCCCGGGGACAATATCGGCATTGACCTCAAATTCGGCGGCACGGAGTTCGTCACCGACCCCACTGGTGAAACCGACAGCCAACTCTGCCAGTATCCCTATTATGTGCCGGTCTTTCTCGAGCTGACTACCAATGGCACGATGAACGTCACCTACGATAACACCACGATTTACTCCGGCCAGGCCGTCACCGGCTTCACCAACCTGGCGGGCCGGTTCGGCTTTGGGGCGCGCTGCGGCGGCGAGGACGAAATCTGCGCGATTAACAACCTCGGTATCACCACCGGCCCGCCGGCCCTGCCGCAGTTTATGCCCTCCGCCTCGGCGCCCACCGGCAGCGCCGTACGACCCGACCCTCTCCTGATTGCCATGATGTGGGACGGCTGGGGCGCGCAAGTGGCCACCAACACCATTGTCATGACCCTCAACGGCGCGACGGTCACGCCCGCCATTGCCCAGACCAACGGCGTTATTCAGGCCAGCACCGGCACTCAGACCAACGCCGTCACCACGCTCCATTACCACGTCTCCCCCGTCCTCGGGCCCGGCACCACTAACACCGTGGTGGTCACGTTCTCCGACAACGAAGCGCCGCCGGTCAGCTACACCAACACCTGGAGCTTTGTGGTGACGCCTTATGCGACCATCCCCGCCACCTACCGCGCCACGGCGGACACCACCAGCCCCGGCTTTACTCACCGCGTCTTCCAGGGCGGCACCGCCACGCTCGGCACCATTCACGACGCGGAGAATCTCTTGGCTGGCTTCCTCATCAATCCGGCCACCGGCCAGCCTTTCCCCAACACCGCCGGCCCGGGTTCCAGCAGCGCCTTGACTTTTGTCAATCCGACGAACATCAACTACAATATCTCTGCTCCCGCCGCTGCCGGTGATTTCACCAACGCCACGGCCCTGTTCCCCGGCATCCCCGGCACCAACGCCAGCACGGTGAATTTCGCGGTGGAAACCATTACCTATCTCTATTTGTCCGCCGGCGCGTACACCTTCTGCGTCAATAGCGATGACGGTTTCAAGCTCTCCTGCCTGGCCGCCGGCACCTTTGATGCGAACGGCAACGGCCCTCAACTGGGTGTGTACGATGCCGGGCGCGGCGCCGCTGACACCATCTTTTCCTTCGCCGTGGCGCAAACGGGCTATTATCCATTGCGGCTGGTCTATTTCCAGGGCATTGGCGCCGCCAGCCTTCAGTGGTTCTCGATAACTCCTTCCGGCCAGAAGATTCTCATCAACGACACGAATACACCCGGCTATGTCCCTGCCTACAGCCGCGCCACCTCGGCCGCGCCCTACTTTCTTGGCACTTGGCCCGGCGGAACGGCCAACCGTCCCGACCAGCCCGTCCGCGTCCAAATGCAGGATGGCGTGGGCTTCCAGGTCAACCCCGGTTCCATCCACTTGGCCGTCAATGGCGCGAACGTCACGCCCACCGTCACCAAGTCCGGGGGCCTCACCACCCTCCAATACACCACCCTCTTTGCCTCCGCCTCGGCCAACACGGCAATGGTGTGGTTCGCCGACAACGAAGTCTCCCCCGTCAGCCAAACCAACACCTTCACCTTCAGCGTGATCACCTATACGAACCTCCCGGCCAGTTACGCCCTGAGCGCCGCGGCGGTGGACCTGACCAAACCCGGCTTCGCGCAGCGGGTCTTCCAGACCGACCAGCCGACCCCCTACAGCATCGCCAACGCCGAAATCATGCTGGCGGGCCAACTGACCGATGCCGCAGGCAATCCCTATCCGAACAAGGCCACGCCCAATACCGACGGGAGCTACAATTACAACCAGACCAACGTCATCAACTACAACCTCCAGCCCGGGGCCACCGGCGATTTCACGAGCAATGATCTCCCGTTCCCGGGTATCCCGGGCGTGGCGGGCAGCACCAACACCTTCGCCCTCGAGGCCATTACCTACCTCTACCTGCCGGTCGGCTACTACGTCCTGGGCGTCAACAGCGACGACGGGTTCCGGCTCACCACCGCCCTCAATCCCCACGAGGAGTTTCCGACGGAAGTGGCGGTGTACGACGGCACCCGGAGCGCCGCCGACACCACGGGCGCCTTCGGCATTACCCAGGCCGGCTATTATCCCTTCCGGCTGGTCTATTTCCAGGCGACCGGCCCGGCCAGCCTCGAGGTCTTTAACGTCGCCCTCTCCGGCCAAAAAATCCTGGTCAACAACACCAACACCCCGGGCTGCCTCCAGGCTTATCGCAGCGCGACTGACACCCAGCCCTACGTCCAGTGGGCTTATCCCTACCGCGCGATGAACCTCTTTGTGTCCGCCAACAGCCCGCTGGCCTTTACGCTGGTCAACGGGACGCCGGCCATTCAACTCGGGACCATCGCGATGAGCATCAACGGTGCGGCGGTGCTGCCGACGGTGACCGAGCCCAACAGCACCAACATCGTCGTGAGCTTCGTCCCTTCGGCCTTCCAGCAAACAACCAATACCACTGCCACCGTGCAACTGGTTTGGGAGGATGCCTCCGGGCATTGGAACACCGACACCTTCAGCTTCACCCTCTATGGCACGGAAGCCCTGGCGCCGGCGTGGAACATCCTGCCCGGCTACCAGCCTTACCTGACCTCCTCCGACATCAGCGCCGGGCTGGGTTACAACCCGGCCACCACCCACCTGGTGTTGGGCTATATCACCAATGCCTCCAGCGGCAGCTACGTCGGCGGGTTCTATCTGTTGGATGCGCTCACGGGCACAAACGTGGGCCAGTTGAAGCTGACCAATGCCAGCGGCACACAAATCTTTGCCTATTCCAGCACCGTGCCCGAGCCGGGTTTCTCGGTCGGCGTCGCCGCCGACGGCGCCATTTATGCCGCCAACAAGACGTCGCTGAGCTTCCTTCACTACTACCAGATTTACCGCTGGGGCAGCGAGTCGGACTTCCCGAAAGTTGTCTTCAATAACAAGTTCAGCTTCGATTTGGGCGGGGACTTCCGTGTCCGCGGCGCGGGGACCAACACCCAGATCATCGTTGGGGCGGGCAACGGCTCGACCCCGGACGCCGTCCTGTTTACCACGACCGACGGGACCAACTTAACCGCCAGTACCCTCTCGGTCAGCGGCGTCACCGACCTGTACGCCGGCATTGGCTTCGGCAGCAACAACACCTTGTACGCCGAAGGGTACCCGACAGGGCCGCTGCAATATGTGAGCTATGATCCGGTCGCCAAGACCGGCAGCGCCCTGGCCTCGTACAACTGCGCTGCCCCGTCCGGCTCCTTCGGCCCCTTGGGCGTGGACCTGGCCAACGGGCGCATCATCGCCCTAGCCGCCAGCGGCGCCGAAGGCACCAACCACACCGTCAATCTGTTTGACATCGCCGCCCTGGATGCCACCCCCGGCGTCACCAACTCCCCGATCAGCAGCGTCCCTGTGCCGAGCAGTAATGCTAACTCCGCCGGCTCCGGCTCGGTGGTGTTTACGCCCAGCGGCAACATGGCCTTTGTGCTGGACACCGACAACGGCCTCATGGCCTATGATCTGAGCCTCCCCAGCCAGGCCGCCCCGGTCACCCCCATTATCACGGGCATCTCGGTTTCTGGCGGCACGGTCACGATCCACTTCATCGGCGGCGCCAGCGATCCCGCTTCGGATTTCACGCTCATCAGCTCCGCCAGGTCCACCCCGCTCTCCTCTTACAGTCCGGCCTCCGGCGCCAACATCACTGGCGGCTCCGGCTCCTACGTGGCGACCGTGCCCGCCAGCGGCAGCGCCCAATACTATCGCATCAAACGCTAAGCACGCTTAAGCCGGCTCCCAACGTATCGGTTCAACAACCCCGGCCCCGAGGAAACTCGGTGAGCCGGGGGCTTGGTGTAACGGCGGCCCGCCAAATGGTTAGTGGCCCCGCCGAAGTGTTCGCAGGCGAATGCTCCAGTCGCCAAGCCTGTGTTTCCTTCGTTTGGTTCTGTGGAATCGGATCGTTCCGGCTAGGGCCGCTATTTCGCCTGACACGCGTCCTGGGGAGGTGTTATTCAAGGCCTGCTCTATGTGCCACTCATATCGCCTGAAGACTCCCTCACTGGCCTGGTTGCTGTTGCTCTGCTCGCTCTGTCTCACCCCCATGCTCGCGCTGGGTGAACGCACGGTCGTTCCCCTTGATGGCAAATGGGAGATCGGGGAGGGAGGCATGACTGCCGCGCCGGCACAGTACGGGCACCGCGTGCCGGTGCCGGGCCTGGTGGATGAGGCGCGACCGCCGTTCGCCGAAGTTGGGCAGCCCAGCCCTCGCCGCGAGGCCTTCTGGTTCCGCCGCAAGTTCCAGGTCAAAGGGGACGTGCCCGCCGTTGCGTTGCTCAAGCTGCACAAGGCGGCCTACGGCGCTCGCGTGTTCCTGAACGACGTTCTTTTGGGCGAGCACATGCCGAGCTTCACGCCCGGCTATTTCGACGCCCACCCGGCCTTGCGGGGCAACGGGGCTGAGAATGAACTGGTGGTGCGCGTAGGCGCTTCGCCCCAGGCGCTGCCGCCAACGGTGTCGTCGGGCTACGACGTCGAGAAAAGCCGCTACATCCCCGGGCTGTTCGACTCGGTGGAGTTGATCCTGTCCGGGACACCGAACCTTGTGCGCGTGCAGGTCGCGCCTGAGATTGCCAGCCAGACCATCCGGGTGCAGGCGGTGGTGCGCCATGCCGGGCCGAAGACCAGCGCTCAATTGCGCTTCAAGGTCCGGGAGGCGCGCTCAGGCAAGCTCGTCGGTGAGGGCGGCTCGGAGCCGATCACGCTCGAAGGCAGCGCCGAACAGACCGTCGAGGCGTCGCTTCCCATTCAGCCTTGCCGGCTGTGGTGCCCCGAGGATCCTTTCCTATACGAGCTGGAGACGAGCACAGGCGCCGACACCTTGCGCACTCGCTTTGGCATGAGGGAGTTTCGCCTCGATCACGATACGGGCCGCGCGATGCTCAATGGCCGGCCCTATTACCTGCGGGGAAGCAACGTGACGCTCTACCGCTTCTTCGAGGATCCGCAGTGCGCGGACCGGCCCTGGCGCGAGGACTGGGTGCGGCGGCTGCACCGGGCTTTCAAGGGCATGCATTGGAATGCGCTGCGCTACTGCATCGGTTTTCCCCCGGAGTGCTGGTATCGCATCGCGGACGAGGAAGGCATCCTTATTCAGGATGAGTTTCCCATCTGGCGCGGCGCTGCCGCAGGGTGGCCGGCTGAATTGACGAGCAAGCGCCTGAGTCGGGAGTACACCGATTGGATGCAGGAGCGCTGGAACCATCCGTGCGTCGTGCTCTGGGACGCGCAAAACGAGACGCGCACGACCGTGACCGGGGAGGCGCTCGAGGCCGTGCGGGGTCTGGACCTGTCGAATCGTCCCTGGGACAACGGCTACGGCGAGCCGCAGACGCCAGGCGACAGCTATGAATCGCACCCCTATCTCTTTAGTAACCCCAAATTCAAGCTCTCCGGGCTGGCTAAGGTCTCGGGTGTGCCCCGGGGCAATGCTATTCCGAACAGCGGGAACAACCCCATCATCATCAACGAATACGATTGGCTGTGGCTGAATCGGGATGGTTCGCCCACGACGCTCTCGCGCAAGGTGTATGAGAACCTGCTGGGCCCCAATGCCACCGCGGCTCAGCGCTGGCACCTCAACGCCCGCTACAACGCGGCGCTCACGGAGTTCTGGCGGGCACATCGCGCCTGCGCGGGCGTGCTGCACTTCTGCGGGCTCGGCTACTCGCGCACCAACGGCCAGACGTGCGATAACTTCATTGACCTGGAGAAGCTGCGCTTTGCGCCCGAGTTCCAGCGCTGCATGGCGGACGCCTTCTCCCCGGTCGGGCTGATGATTGATGAGTGGCGCGCCCAACTGCCCGCCGGCAAGCAACTGGACGTGCCGGTGGTCGTGATCAACGACCTCTACCAGGACTGGAAGGGCCAGGTGCGGTTCCGTATCCTGCGCGGCGGCAAACGGATCACGGAGCAAACCCGTCCCTGTGAGGTGGCGGCGCTGGGGCAGGCGAAGTTAAGTTTTGCCTGCGCCATCCCGAGTGAGGCTGGTGACTATCAGCTCGAAGCCGCCTTGCTCCGGGGCGGCGCCAACCCGGTGCGCAGCCTGCGCGACTTCAAGGTGGGCTCAACCGGCTACGGCCGGGAGGAGGGCATCGCCCAAGGCAAACCGGTGAAAGCCTCCTCCACTTACGTCGAGCCAGCCAGTGATTATCGGCCTGAGAACGCAGTGGATGGCCTGCCCGACACGCGCTGGTCGTCCGAGTTCAGCGATCCGCAATGGCTGGCCATTGACTTTGGTGCGCCGACTCGCATCTCCCGGGTGGTCCTTGACTGGGAAACGGCCTGCGCGCGGAGCTACTCCATCCAGGTCTCATCGGACGGCACGGCTTGGGAGGAAGTCTATACGACCGCCAGCGGCAGAGGAGATACGGAGGACATCAAGTTCCCGCCCACCACCGCCCGCTGGGTGCGCTTCTACGGCACCCAGCGAGCGACGCAGTTCGGCTATTCGCTCTGGGAGATGCGGGTGTTTCCGTAAAGCGACTCGGGCTGAGAAGCCGCCGTATCCGGCTAACCTCCCGGCGGCGGGCCTCCGCGGCTGCGATCGGGGCACAGCGCGACGAACGCTTCCGGGTTCCACATGAGGTAAGCTTAGGTATTCGTACGGATAGACCACTGATTAGCTAATTGGTAAGCTTGCAGTGTGGATCGGGCCAGTGACGGCCCGGAGACTGCCACTCAGAGCCACTGCATTTATGAGACCGTCCAGAAACATGCCACGACCGGGCAAAGGCATCCGATATCAGCGGCGGTTGCTCGTAGCGGCTTTGTGGTGTCTTGTGACCGTCACCGGATCTGCCCAGATCAGTTACCAATCCGATAACAGAAGCGTGGAGGGGAGTGGGTCTGCCCAATTCTACAGTTATCCATCGTTCCAGCCAATAGCGTCCACGAATTATTCTGCCTCCCAGACGCCGGTCGCATCTTTCGCGGCAAGTGCGGGCAATGTTGGGGCGACCGTTACGCTCACGCCTCCGGGGGATTCAGGAACTAGCTCGTTTTCGGCTAGCCAGAACTCCACTTTCACGTCCGAGGAAATGTCAAGCGTGGCAGCGTGCACCGCGTTTGCTTGGGCATCAGGTAATGACCCTGGCACTGCCCACGGGACGGCCACAGCAATCTTCAATGTGGGCTTTGCTGTCTCTGCTCCGGTCCCGTACACGCTGATCATCATCACGGACCCCTATAGCATTGACTCGAGCGTGGCTGGGCTGAGCTACGATTTGACTTCAAACGCCAGCGGACAATCGGTCCTGGGGACGGCGACTGAAGTGCCAAACCCCTTCTCGCCTTCCTGGCCTGGGGCCTTAGTGCCAGAATACTCCGGTGTGCTCGAACCTGGCGACATCTACACGATTGACGCCTCGCTGGAGGTGGGGGCGGGGCAGATGAATAATCCTAATTACAGCATGTTGGTGGACCTGGCGATCGTGCCCGAGCCTTCGTCGGGCGCTTTGGCGACGGTCGGCATGTTCGTCCTGACGATGCGGTGGTTGCTCCGGAGGTCCGGCCGGTCCTCGGCGCTGCGGTGAGAACGCGGCAGGGCGGCATCTGCCTGCGGCGGAGCCAATCCAGGCTGGCCCGAATCCTGCTTTGCCCGAGTATAGGTGGGCGCGCTTGCCTGCCAGAATTTACGAAAATAATCGGTTGACAGTTTTGGCGGGGGATATAGAGTTGCCCCAGATTGACAGCAGTCCATACGCAGGAGCAATTATGAATAGAATGCAAAGCCTAATAAAGAGTTTGGTGGTGTTTGGAGTTGCACTGGCGGCGATTACCACGCTTGCCGCCGAAAACGTCGTTCAAGTCAGCGCTAAAGTCGTCCGAATTAAGGGCGACGCCCGCTATAAAGTGGGCAGTGGTGCGTGGCAGACGCTCAAACGCGGCGACGAACTCAGTGCCGGCACGATTATCGAGACGGGCGTTAACTCCCGCGTGGACCTGATGCTGGGCGAAGGCACTCCGCCAAAGGCGCGGCCGGTTGTTGGCGAGATGCTTACCTATACGCCCGCCGCCGAGCAGAACATGGTTCGCATGTGGGAGAATTCGCGTCTGGGCCTTGACAAGCTGACGCGCACGGAGACGGGCGCGGATGTGGTCACCGAGACTCAACTGGATTTGCAGGCCGGGCACATCTTCGGCAGCGTCAAGAAGATGTCCGCAGCCTCGAAGTACGAGGTGAAGATCCCGAACGGCGTGGCGGGGATTCGCGGGACGGTTTACGACATTAGCGTCGAGGGCGTCATCAAGTGCCTGGTTGGGTCAATCTATCTGGCGTATGTTGATTCCAATGGCAAAGCCGCGTCGCAGGTCGTGATGGGGGACCAGATGTTTGATGTGCGCACGGGGGTGCTGCAGCAATTGTCGAACCTTGACAGGACGGGCATGACCGAGGCGCTCACACAGGTGAGGCTGATAGCTAGGACCACGACACCGCTGGTTTACTCGGTTGACCAAACCCTCAATTTGGTTTCACCCCATTAGCATAAGAACGCCGCGCCGGTGAGGCGTAGCGAAAGTTTCTCACAACCAGAGCAGCCTTGTGTTGCTCTGGTTGTTTTGTTTAGTTCCCGGCTGTGAAGCTGAAGCCCAGCAAGAGCGTTCCGGCCTTGATTGCGCTGGGCGTCATCATTCTCGCTTGCCTGGTGCGATGGCGGGAGGTCGCCTTCCTGGAACGCCTCGAGCAGATGACCTACGACCTGCGCGTGCGCGAAGCCATCAAGTTCACTCCGCCGGTGGCGACCAATCTGGGCTTCGTTGAGATCAACGATGAGAGCGCAACTAAAGTCCTGGATGGCTCGGTCGGATTTCATTTCGGCCTCTTCTGGCCACGCCAGGTTTATGGCCGGCTCGTCGAGGAACTAGCGATTCAGGGAGCCAAGGCGATTGCTCTGGACGTGATCTTTGCTGAGCTCCGCCCCTACGATCCGCTGGTCAAGATGGCCGATGACAGCAATCAGGAATCGGACCAGTTCTTCGCGGACCAGATGCATCGGGCAGGCAACGTCATTCTCGCGGCTACGACGAACACCCCGCCCCCGGCCGTTTTCTTCAGCAGTGCGCTGGCCTTAGGTGATATAGTGACAGAGCCGTCGGAGACCTTGCGGCGAGCGAAGGCGTTCCGGGTTTATCGCCGCTGGCATAGCGCGTTCGCCAAAGTGGAAGCGGATCCGGATTACGGGGTGCATCTGGAAAGGGCCGTCGTCGAGCCACACCGAATCATCTTGCCGCGCTCTAAAGAGCTTGGAGACATCACCATTCCGCTCGACGCCGCGGGCAATTTCGACCTGGCAGATTTCTTCGGCGACAAGCTGCCTGCCGGCACACCACGGAAGGTCAAGCCCTTTACCGAACAGCGGGTCTGGCACATGGGTGTGGTGCTGGGGGCGCAGGAGTTAAAACTCGACTTGGCCAATGCTGATATAGACCTCAAGCGTGGCCGGATTACGCTGCGCGGTCCTGGCGGGGTGGAACGGACCATCCCGGTGGATGCCGAAGGTTTCTTCTACATTGACTGGTGCATGTTGCCCGAGGATTCGCGCCTGACCTCGGCCCCGATTCAGCAACTGCTCCTGCAGAACTTCAACCGCCTGAACGGGCATACGAACAGCTTTCCAAACCAATGGGCCGGCAAGCTGGTCGTCGTCGGCTCCACCGCCACCGGCCGGAACCTGAGTGACCTTGGGGCTACTCCTTTAAGCGAGCACACAGCGCTGGCCAGTGAGCACTGGAATGTGGCGAACTCGATTATCACCGGGCGCTTCGTCCGCCGCGCGCCTCCGGCGTTGGAACTGGCCTTAATTGCGGTGCTAGGGATTGTGGCGGGGCTGCTTACCTGGAAATTGCGTCCCTTGCTTGCCTTCGCTTTGATTCTTCTCGTGGCGGGAGCCTACGTGGGATTCGGAGTAGTGCTCTATGTGCAAACCCGGTACTGGGTTCCTTTCGTCCTGCCCGTGCTCGGGGGGTTGCTGATGACGCACCTGTGCGTCGTCACATGGCGGCTCGTATTCGAGCAGGCTGAACAGCGGCGGGTCAGATCCATCTTCTCCCGGATCGTCTCGCCCAAGATCGTCCATGAGTTGCTCCAAGCTGAAACCCTTTCTCTGGGCGGGGCGCGGCGGCAGGTTACGGTGTTCTTCGCCGACGTGCGCGGCTTCACCGCGCTCACTGATACGAGCCAGGAGCGTGTCGCCGAGTATGTGCGCAAACAGAATCTGACGGGAGAAGCGGCCGAGGCCTGTTTTGATGAGGTGGCCCGGGCGACGCTCGATACGGTGAATCTCTACCTGGGCGTGGTGGCTGACACAGTAATCCGGGCCGACGGCACGCTCGACAAGTTCATCGGCGACTGCGTCATGGCGTTTTGGGGTGCGCCGACACCCAATCCAAAGCATGCGTTATCCTGTGTCCAGGCTGCGATCGCTGCCCAGCGCGCCATTTATACTCTGAACCAGCAACGCGCCGAGGAGAACAAGCGTCGCGAGCTGGAGAATCTGGCCCGCGTCGCCGCCGGTCAACCCCTCAAGCCGATGCTGCCGATACTCCTGCTGGGCAGCGGCATTAACACGGGCATGGCCACCGTAGGGCTAATGGGCTCGCAAGCCGAGCAGCAGAATTACACGGTTTTCGGGCATGAAGTAAACCTCGCCAGCCGTCTGGAAAGCGCCTCGGGCCGCGGCCGCATCTTCATTGGCCAGACGACCTATGCGCATTTGCTCCGCGATGACCCCCCGCTGGCCGCCGCCTGCACGGCGTTGCCGGCCCAGAACCTCAAGGGCATCAGCGCCCTGGTCGCCGTCTATGAAGTCCCCTGGCGTCCGCCCGGCGCGCCGCCCTTCGACGAAGAGTTCTCCACCGCTGCCGGCGCAGACAGCAACACGGTCACGGCATTCATTCAACGCGGGGGAACAGGTGTCGGCGCCTAGCGACTCTTAGAGGACTGGTTTTGCAGGCTCCGTCGCCGCCGATTTCTGTCATTTACAAGCACTCTCTCTGCTGACAAAGTGCAAGCGGCACGGCCAAGAAGCGGTTACTGATTAACAGCGGCCCCTGAAGCTGTTGCCTGAGTCAACATTCGTTATTCGCGATTACTTAATATATGAAACATGGTATTCTGCTGCATGAGCACGACGACGACGTAGGCGTCGCCGTCGTTGATTTGAAGAAAGGGGCGGTAGTTGGCGCCTTAACCCTCGAGGGCAAAGCCGCGGGCAAAGTCACCCTGCGGGACAAAGTCCCGCTGGGCCACAAAGTCGCCATGCGCGACCTGCCCAAGGATAAAACCGTCATCAAGTATGGCCGCCAGATCGGCAAAGCCGTCCAGGCCATTGGCAAGGGCGGGCACGTCCATACGCACAACCTGAAAAGCATGAGGTGGGCTATATGATCAAACCTGAGAAACTCAAATTCACCGGCTACCGCCGTCCGGATGGCCGGTTCGGCATCCGCAATCACGTCGTCATCCTGCCGGTTGACGACATCTCCAACGCCGCCGCCGAAGGCGTCGCGCGCCTGATCAAGGGCACGATGGTGCTGTCGCATCCCTATGGCCGGCTCCAGTTTGGCGAAGACTTCGACCTCACCATGAGCACGCTGGCCGGCGCCGGACGCAATCCGAACGTCGCCGCCGTCATCGTCATCTGCATCGAGCCCGAATGGGCCGACCTCATCGTCAAGGAGATTGCCAAGACCGGCAAGCCGGTGGCCGGCTTTGCCATCGAGCGTTCGGGCGACTTGAAGACCATCGAAGCCGCCGCGCGCAAGGCGAAGGAGTTCGTGCAGTATGCCACCGAGTTGCAGCGCGAGCCCTTCGGCGTCAAACAGCTTTGCATGAGCACCAAGTGCGGCGAGTCCGACACCACCTCTGGTCTGGCTGCCAACCCAACGGTCGGTCGCTCCTTCGAGCGCCTGCTGGCCGGGGGAGCCACCCTGATGTTCGGCGAGACCACCGAGCTGACCGGGGGCGAAGACATTGTTGCCGCCCGCTGCATCAAGCCAGCGGACCGCAAGAAGTTCCAGGCCATGTTCGACGATTACCAGAAGCTCATCGAGAGCCAGGGTGTGGACCTGCTCGGGTCGCAGCCGACCAAAGGCAACATCCGGGGTGGGCTGACGACGATCGAAGAGAAGGCGATGGGGAACATCCAGAAGATTGGCCGCAGCAACATCACCTCGGTCCTCAAGCCGGCCGAGGAGCCGAAGAAGCCGGGCTTGCACTTCATGGATTCGTCGAGCGCAGCCGCCGAAATGGTGACCCTTTGCGCCGCCGCCGGATCAGTTGTGCACTTCTTCCCGACCGGCCAGGGCAACGTCATCGGCAATCCCATCGTGCCCGTGATCAAGCTCTCGGGCAATCCGCTGACCGTGAAGACCATGTCCGAACATATTGACGTGGACCTGACGGGCATCCTCCGCATGGAAATGAACCTGGACCAGGCGGCAGATGCCGCCTTGAAGTGCCTCGAACAGACCATCCGAGGCCGGTTTACCGCCGCCGAGGCTTTGCGCCACGATGAGTTCGTCCTGACTAAGCTCTACCGCAGCGCCTAATTCCTCTATAGTTGTCCGCCCCGGGCGCCGCGTGCGGCCCCGGGGCTGTTTGCAAGGCGGAGCGGTGTGGCGGATCGCCTGAGCGCAGCGGCGTACGCCTGCCAGTCACTCAGCCCCGTGTCCTAAGTGCTGACCAAACCGCTTTGCTGGATGGCCCGCTTGATTCGGTTCGTCTCGATCTCCTCGATTCGCTCGGCGATCGAGTCCACAGGCTCCTCAACCGAGAAAAGCAGGTTCCCCGTCATGTGCACGGTCGTAGCTTTGGACTCAACCTCGATGAACAGAAGGTGCTCGCTGCTGATGACGATTTCGCCGCCTTTATTGATGCGGTGCAGCTTGATCAAAGGCATACTTTGCATTCACTCTGCCAGCTCTCTAGCCCTTTTCAAGCCCGCTTTCATTTTTGAGAAAAGCCCGGTTTGGCAGGGCGTTCGCTCTAACCTTAAGTGGCAATGACACTTGATGCATTATTCAAGCGAATAACGGTAAAAGGGCCGCTCCTCGGCGGGAGGAAGAGTTCGGTCATCGTGCCGCCGGCTCTCAGAGATGCGAATCGCCTGCCCAATGGCACGTTTCAATTCAAGGCACAGTTGAGCAAAGGCACTCCCTTTGTGGTTCAAGCTTCGAGTGATTTGGAAATCTGGTCGCCCGTCCTCAACGGAATTGCCAGCGGTGAGGTCACCAATTACGCCGACGCGCACGCCTCCCGGTTCAACTGCCGGTTTTACCGCTTGCTGGCTGGCAAAGCCCCGGGGTCGAATATCCTGGGCTATGTCTCGATTACCCTGCCTCCCGGCTTTTCGATGATCGGCAATCCACTGGACGGGCCAACCAATACACTCGGCAAAGTGTTCAAGGATTGGCCGGATGGCACGACCTTCAATAAGTTCGACACTCAGTTGTTCCGGCTAGTCGAAAGCGCGGTCAGGTTCAGCCAGTGGACCAATCCGAGTGAGCAGATTTCCCCCGGGGAGGGCGGGATCTTCTTTAATCCCGCTTCAGATTACCGCTCCGTCTGCTTTACCGGGCAAGTCCTGCCCGAGAACCTCTCGATCTCCATCCCGCCCGGCTTTTCCATCCGCAGCTCGCCTTTGCCCCAATCAGGGAACCTGGTCGAAGATCTGGAGTTTCCTGTCGCCGACGGAGACGTTATCCATCTGTTCGACCGGGACAAGCAGCAGTACGTGCTATACCCGTATGACAATGGCCGTTGGACCACCGGGGCGCCGCTCACGAGCGTCGGTGAGGCGTTCTGGGTTGCCAAAAAGGAGCAAGGAACCTGGACGCGGATGCTGGGCGATACTGGTGGGCCGCCGCCAGGTTCCACGAATTAGCGCCGGTTGGGGAGGTCTTCACCTGCGGCGCCTCGAATGGGCAGGCGGTTTTGTCGCTAACTGGCGGCGAAGCTTGACCCGGCGCCTCCTGGTGCTTGCGATCTTGCCAAGCGGCCCTCAACCTTCTGCTGCCGCAAACCGCTTGGCCCGCAGGCGAATCTCGTCGAGGAACGCCTGCAGCAACGCTGACGTCTTGCCCCTCCACAGCGCACCCAGCGCCACCGGGGCAAAATCCGGCAGCGGAACCGCGCGCACTTTCAGCGACGGCTTTGCATAGGGGACCTGCACCGATACGCCAGTGCCAAACCCGTTGGCAACGTAGGCCTCGATCAAATCCAGCGAACTGACCTCGATGGCCGGGAACCAATCCACGCCCAGCCGGGTCAGACCTTGCTGAAAGCTCTTGGTGATAGCCTCTGCCGGCGGCAGGCAGATGAGAGGCTCGTCAATCTTGTCCCGCCGCCAAAGCTGGTCGGCCGACGTGAGCCGGCTCGACTTCTCAACCAGCAGAACGAGCGGCAGTTCGACCAGCGCGACCGAGTGGAGCCCGGCCGCCGGCTTCTTTTCGATCGCCGTCACGGCCAGGTCGAGTTCCTCTTTCAAGAGCAAACTCTCAAATTCCGCCGGGTATCCCTCGCGCAGGGAGATTTTCAGGTTCGGAAACCGCGTCCGCACGTTCTGGCATAGCTCAGGCAGGTAGTCACGCAGCACGATCGTCGAGGCGCCGATGCGGATTTGGCGTGCTTTGCCGCCCTGCAGGTCGCTAGCCATCGCGTCGAGGTTGGCGAAGAACGGCTCAATGAAATGGTAGAGTTTCTCCCCGGCCGGCGTGAGCCCAAATGGCCGCCGCTGAAAGAGGGTCACGCCCAGGTACTCCTCCAACAATGCCACTTGGCCGCTTACCGCCGGCTGCTGGATGCCATAGGGAATGTTGCGCACCGCCTCGGTGATTCCACCGTGGCGAGCAACGTAGTAAAACAGTTCCAAGTGATGGATGTTCATGGCGCGGATTCTCCGGCTGCCGGGTTATCTTCCCGTATCAGCGCTGACAGTGGCAAGCAAAACCGCGCCCGACCCTAGCCATCACCACAAGCGCGGGAAGCTCAGCCGTTACATTCGGGGCGGCAGAGAAGGATGGCAAAAACAGCTGCCTTTCTGCCAACACTTGTGGCGTAAGCCGGAAGCCGAAAACCTGATGCGGGAACGTGTGCCCCCTGGAAGAACGTGATCCGTAGAGCTTATGAGGTAAACCGTAATTCCGCTTCCTTCAGCCGGTTTGGTCGTTCAGGGATTGGGCGCAAGCCGTCGCCCCGTGAGTCCCTGTGCGATTCACCGGTGCTTATTTCAGCGCAAGCAACAGGAGATGCGATGCCGCGGGCCCCGGGGCCACGAATCGTGGACATGTCTTGGCTTGCCTGCCTCGCCGCTCTCTTGGGACCACGGCACTGCCTGCGGGCTACAGGCTGGAGCATGTCTTGTGCACCCCTTGTGCACCCGGTGTGCATATAGGGTTTTAACGATAACGCCATCGTGGTGAACCTTTTGATTTCACCTAACGGATGGAGCGGGTCCATACGCGCGGTTGGCAACGCAATGCCTCTAACTGGGGCATTATGATGGGTTTTGGGACAGGGGGCAGCACCGTCGGACCCTCGAAGCGCGCGGAAGGATGTCCATTTCAGGCCGAGACGCGCACATGAAACGCCGAAAGCCGCCTCGCGGGCCATCGGTTGGCGGAGGGCATGCTTGACTCCTCGTATTGCTTAGGACCACATTGAATGAACTTGCGGCCGATTCGCCGCGCCCTATGAACGCAAGCAAGATTCTCGTAGTAGAAGACGATAGAGTCACCCAGAAGCTGATCGCTGATACCCTTAAGGCGGCGGGCTACGAGGTCTCAACCGCTCACGATGGAGCTTCGGCTGTGAAGGCCGCGCGGGAAGTGGAGCCGGACCTCGTCACCCTGGACATTCAATTAGCCAAGAACTCGCCGGACGATTCCTGGGATGGGTTCAGCGTCGCCACCTGGCTGCGGCGGATCAATGAAGGCAAGCCGAAGCCTGTAATCATTGTAGTTTCTGGGTTGGAACCGGCCGAGATCATCGAGAGCGCCGCCGCCATCGGGGCTTATACGTTGCTGCCCAAGCCATTTACCAAACACAAGCTGTTGGACGTAGTGAACCATGCTTTGAAGTCAGGGGCTGCCCCAGCCGCGCAGGGTCGCTAAACTCCGGGCCTCGGCCTTCCGCATGACAACCCGGCCTCAGTCAGGGCTGGGCAGTTGCTGTCCTCTCAGGCCGTATCAAGTTCATTGGGCGTACCGGCGCAGGAGCGTTTCCAACTTTCTCTCGTCCAAATAACCCGGGTGCCCCTCGAAGCGCACTAGGCCGTTAGGGTCAACGAGCACCAGGTGCGGCACGCGCTCGACCCCAAATGCGCCCGACGCCCGATGTTCCGAGTCAACGGCCAGGGCATAATCAATCTTCGGCTCGGTCATTTTCCGCACTTCCGCCTCGGTCTCGTCGGAGAGGCCGATGATAGCCAGCCGGTCCTTGAATTTGTTGTGGAACGCATTGAGCTTGGGAATGCACTTCTGGCAGGGTGCGGACCAGGTCCCCCAGAACTCGAACATGATGAACTTGCCTTTCAAGTCCGGCGGCGCAGTCACCCACTTCTCGGCAATGACCGCCGGCGCAGGGCGGTTCAGGAATGATTTGGAGGCTATTTCGTGGGGCTCGACTTCGTCAGCCGATCCGGGCGGTCCAGCGGCGTCTTCGTCCTTTGCCGCAGGTGCGGGCGCGGCGAGCCTGGCCCGCTCGACCGACTGCGCATAGAGCGCACGCGCCTCTGTTTGCTGTCTCTCCTTCTCCGCAGCCTTGGCGGGGTCAAAGTGGAATTTGCTCTGCAGCTCGGGATCGAGGTTCTTGATCTTCGCGTTGCCCAGCCCGCGGCTGTGGGAGAAGTAAATATCGGTCGCCGTCACGCTGGTCACCGTGACGTCTGTGAAGACCTCGGAGCCGACCTGAAGCCTGGCTAACTTCTCGCCGTCGGCGTGCAGAAACCCGACCGAGACCAGCAGGCTCGCGAGCACAAAAAGAAGCCTTTTGCTCATGATTAACCACGAGTTACAGCAATTTGTGTTCCTGCATGGCCGTCACCGAGTCGTGGGCAGGCGAGGGCCGACAGCCGATAGCTCAATCGGACGGAAACCAAGCTGGATGGCGACGGAAGTGGCTGAAAGACGGAAGTCGCTCTCGCGAGGAGCGGCAAAGAGGGGGTCGGCTATGATTGAGCGTATGTCATGGCCCCGGCCTTGCCACTGCTGCCAGGAACAGGGACCTAGGCGCAATTGGTCCGGCTTGGCGTCCGGGCGGGCGTCGAAATAAAGGTTCCAATCCATAAGGTAGTTGTCGTCAGACCAGTCGCCGGTCAGCAGCGTTCCGGAGTCGAAATAGACGATGTTGGTCACGAAGCTGAAGCTGCGGTGCGGCTCAGGGCGGGTGCGCTGAATCTGGTGGTCGCGCGCGAAGGCGAAGATGTTGTTCCGGACGATGTTGGTCTCGCCATAGTGCTGGTGGAATCCGCCGTGGGTCGTGCGATAGACGATGTTGTCCTCGGCCAGGATGCCGCTGCTGCCTTCGTCGAAGTAGATGCCCCAGCCGCCATAACGAATGCCCGCGATGTCATGCCAAAGGTTACTGCGGATGATCGTGCCCGGCTGCTTGCCGAGGGTATAGATGCCGCCCATGTCGCTGAGAATCGGCCCGTCGCCGTCGGACTTCACGCCGATATGATGGACGTGGTTGAGCGTGACTGCGTTATTGCTCGCCAGCGCGGGGCCGTAGCCCCATGACCAGCCGATGGAGATGCCGGTGTAGTAGAAGTCGTGGATGAGGTTATGCGTGATGCGATTGCCGGGCGATTGGCCGATCCAAATGCCCACCGCGCTGGGGAACAGCTTGCCGCCGTCATGGAGGTCGCAATCACTGATCTCATTAGCGCGGGTTAGCTCGGCATCGTGGCTCCGGATGTGCGTCTCCCCGAGTTTCACGCCGCCGGCACCAAGGTCGGCGAATTCGCAGCGCGAGACGGTGTTGGTCTGACACCCGCGCGCCAGTTCGAGGCCGTAGTTGCCGAGGCTTGCGAAGCGGCAGTTCTCGAAAGCGCAGTCGCGAACGCCTTCGGCCCACACCGCGCCCGGCACGCCGACCGCCGCCTGGGCGAAACCGCCAACCTCGGCTTGCGGGTTGGGCGAGACGTTAGGCTTATTCTTGCCACCTTGGAAGCCCGGTGGGAAATACCATTCGGTGTGCGAGAACGTGAGCCCCCGCAGGACCACGCGCTCTACGAATTGCCCGGCCTCAGGGTGTCCCTCCAGCCGCAGCACCTGCTGCAGCATGGGAGCCACGGCTTGGATTTCGGCGAGTTGCTCCCCGGGACGTGGCAGGTAGTAGAGAGTGCCGGCGGCAGGGTCGAGATACCACTCGCCCGGCTCGTCCAGAAACTCGAAGGCGCCTTCGAGGTAGTAGAGGTCACCTGGCGCGAGCTCGAAGACGGAGCGCTTGCTGAAGTTGACGGTGCGCTCCTTCTCGTCCACGCCGGTGACCGGCAGACGGGACTCGACCCAGCGCGACATAGCCACGACCTCGGCATTGGTGATCGTGCTCCAGGATTTGAGGTCGCCTTCGCGGTAACAGAACCGGGTGTGGCCCTGCGTCCATGTGGGCGCCTTGTCGGGGAGTTCGGCAATGGGCAGGTAGCCGCGGTTCGGGTGCCTGGCGCGAAGGGCGCGCCGGCCATTGACCCATAGCTCCCGGAAGAGCCAGTTGCCCTTGCGCACATCGGGAATGTCGGCGGCCCATAGCCGCTTGCCGTCCACCGTGACCTCCTTCCACCCGGTGATGGAGCGCCCGCCGCTTACCACGGGGGTGGTGCCGGGATAGGCAGCGAGCAACAAGTCGGAGTCGTCGGGCGTCAGGATGACGGGCGCCCGGACGAAGTGGACGCCAGCCCCGAGGTGAACCTTCCCCGTCAGCCGGGCGGCGCCGTTACTCTGCACCCGATAAGCTCGAACAGCCTGCACCGCATGGGAGAGAGTCTGGAACGGGCCGTCAGTTCCATCGCGATTTGGCGCCGGCAGAAGGCCGGACCAGAGATCGTTGCCGTTTGTGGCAACAAAGAAGGTGCCCGGAGCCGGTTTGGGGGCGGTGCTGCCGGCGACGCTGCGGACCCCGGGTCTGGCACAGCCGAAGAGCAAGCACGCGGCGGCCGACAATAGCCACCAATAAAAGCGGCGCCGCAAAGCCGCACGCGAGATTGCCGATAGCAAATGGCAAAGGGCAAAGGGCAAATTCACCATCTGTGGACGTAGAACATGTGCCCGGTCCATGGAGAGTCGCCTTACTGGCTTGCGTTGTCGTGGATGTTAACCGTCCCTGTGCTTTTGTTCGATATCCGTGGTTTGCCGGTGAGGATATTATCCGAGATCACCGCGCGCCGCACCTTTTCGCCCAGCTCGATTTGCGGCTTGTCGGCCTGAAACTCGCAGCCCCGCACGAGCACCTTGCCGCCGGCAATCTGCAGCGCGGGCCGTTCCTCGTTGTTCCGATCCCACTGCACGAAGGTGCAATCGCTGAATCCCACAGTGCCCCGGCCCGCGACCTTGGCGATCTGGTTGCAGGGCCCCCAGAAGGCGCAGTTCACGAAACGCACGCTGCCGACATTGCCGGCCTCCACCCGCACCATGGTCGGGTCGGGTCCGTGGAAGGAGACGAACTCGCCGTTGGAGATGAGCAGCGCCATCGGGGCGCAGTTCTCGACGACCAGCGCCGTGTAGCAATCGTCGGCGCCGATGCCGAGGAAGTTGCCATTGCACAGGCCGGCGGTGGTCTGGACGAACTTGTAGCCGATGTTGTAGCCGAAGCAGAAGGTGTTCAGGACGTATTGCCAGTCGCTGCGCCCGAAGATGAACGCCTCACCGTGCTGCTGCTGCCATTGGAACAGGCGCGGACTTGTGCTCCACCAGGGGTTGAAGTGGACGTTCTCGATTCGCCCGATGTCATAGATGGCGTCCACGAACACGCCGCGCCGCAGGGGCTGGCCGTGAACGTCCCGAATCAGGTGGCGTTCGTTGCGGGAGGCGTTAATGCCGTTGTAGGGGTTGAGCAGTTCGACCTCGAGCACGGCGGGGTTCTTTCCGCGCATGGCAATCGCCCAAGGATAGGGGCTCGGCTCTTGCGCCGGGTCCTGCTCGGGGTAGTAGATTACGACGCCTTTGAGCGTGCTGTCGCTGTTCAACGTGATGAAGTCCGCCCCGTCTTCCTTCCCGCGGTTCTCGGTGACAAGGAAGGTCGTGCCGTCGGCTGTCGGCTTGGCCAACCCGCCGTTGCGAAAGCCGACATGGGAAGGGACTGACTCCCAGACCCCTTTCAAGGTCACAGCGCCAGGCACGCTGAGGTGGCCGGCGAAGAAGTAGTTTCCCCGTGGGGCATACACCACGCCGCCGCCTGCGCGGGAGGCAGTGTCGAGCGCCTTTTGAAAGGCGGCAGTGTCATCGGTTTTGCCGTCGCACTTGGCACCGAAGTCGAGGACAGAATATTGGTCCGGAGCTGGCGCCGCCGGCGCGAGGAGGGTCGCGCAAAGGAGGAACGCCGAAGCGGCCCCGGCCACTGCCAGCGTGTAGCAGCGGGCATCTTGCCTGCTGTAGAGGGCGGCATCCTGCCGCCCGGACCAGCGCGCGAATGTTGCGGGACGGACATTCCGCCGGGCAAGATGCCCGGCTCTACGGCAGGCAAGATGCCCCCCGCTACAACGCAGAGCGGTGGCCGTGAGGAGATGCGCCCGGAGGGGCGTGATCGTGTCGCCGGGGCTTGCTGGTCTTTTCAAACGGTAATCTAGGGGGTTCTGGCTTCGCCTTTGATCATGCCCGCGTCAATGTTCCTTAGCTTTCGTCGCGGGCGGAAGCTTGCGGTGATTCGCGTTGACGACCTTCGCCATATCCATCTTTACCTTCTCACGGTCGTAGGTCATCAGTCCATTGACTTCGATCTCAACGTCGGTGGTCTGCGTATAGACCGCGGCCGACAGGCCTTTGTCTTCGATCAGGGGGAAGAGCTTGGCGATCAGGTCAACGTAGGCGGTGGTCAGCGCTTCCGAGTTGGTAAAGCTGCGGTAGCCCCAGTTCTTCTGGGCCTGCCAGGTATGCCCAAGAACCGGCAGACCGAGGCCGCCGAATTCGCCCAGCACGCTCGCCCGGTTCTGCTCCGGTTCGGGAGCGCCCGGGCCGGGGTACTTGTGCATGTCCATCACGTCACCCACGCCCCGGTCGGTCCAGCCACTGGCGTCGTCCACCAGGCGCGCGGGGTCGAGCTTCTTGATCATCTCGACCACTCCCGGAGTGTTCCACTGGCCCCAGCCTTCATTGAAAGGCATCCACATGACAATGGAGGGATGATTGCCGCGGCCTTTAATTAGCGCCTGGAGTTCGGTCTGGTATTCGGCTGCCGACTCGGGTGTGCGCGTGATGTCCGGCGCTTTGCCGGAGATGTAGTTGTCGCCGCTGGGCATGTCCTGCCAGACGAGCAGGCCGAGCTTGTCGCACCAGTAATACCATCGGTCCGGCTCCACCTTGACGTGCTTGCGGGCCATGTTGAAGCCGAGCTTCTTCGTCATCTCGATGTCGTAGCGCAGGGCTTCGTCTGTGGGGGCGGTATAGATGCCATCCGGCCAGAAACCCTGATCGAGGGGGCCGAATTGGAAGTAAGGCTTGTTGTTGAGCAGGATGCGGGTGAAGGCCTTGTCGTCTTTGCCCAGCGAGATTTTACGCATGCCGAAGTAGCTCTCGACTTTGTCAATGGTGCGGTGCCCGAGCTTCAGGCTGACCTCCAGCTCATAGAGGTGGGGAGATTCCGGCGACCATAGCTTCGCCTTCTCGATGGTTATTGTGACTTGCCCTCCCGGGATGACAGAAGCAGTCCCTACCCTCCTGATTCCCTCGCGAACGGTGACCTCCAGCGAGAACCCGCCCAGGGTGGCAGTGGTCTTCGGGCGCACTCCCACGTTGCCGGCGTCCACGTCAGGGGTGATCTGAAGATCAACGATGCTGGCTGAGCTAACCGGCTCCAGCCAGACCGTCTGCCAAATGCCGCTGGTGGGCGTGTACCAGATGCCGTTTGGGTGGCGCACCTGCTTGCCGCGCGGCTGTGTGCCGGCATCCGTGGGGTCCCAGACGCTGACCACGACTTCGTTCGGGCCCTTTCTGCCGAGGGCGCCGGTGATGTCGAAACTGAAACCGTCATACCCCCCGCGGTGCTCGCCAACCTGCTGCCCGTTGACCCAAACCGTAGTCTCAAAATCCACCGCGCCGAAGTGGAGCAACACGCGCCGGTCAGTCCAGTTTTTAGGCACTTCGAAGGTGCGCCGATACCAAATGCGGTCGTTCTCGCTGACGGGCTTCATCACGCCGGACAGGGCTGACTCCACCGGGAACGGCACCAGGATATGGGAGGAGAACCCGGAGGGCTTGGCGTCCTTCCCAGTGATGGCCAGTTCCCAAAGGCCGTTGAGGTTCAGCCAATCCTTGCGGACCATTTGCGGCCGCGGGTACTCGGGATGGGCGTTGGCCGGGGAGACGTCTTTAGCCCAGCGCGTCTTTAATGGGCCAACTGCCGGCTGCCATTCCGCGCCCGGGGACGCCGAGGTAACGGACAGGAGCCCAAGGCCGGCTCCAAGGACCAAGGCCATTCTCTGCTGCAAGTGTTTCTGTTTCATATCACTCATCTTATCCTACAACGTAACGCACGTGGATGGGGATTGAACCCGCCTGGACGTATTCGAGGTCAAATCCAGGCCGCGATGCCAAGACGGGCCTGCTCGCCGGTGACCCGGTGCTGCCACTTCCCCCCGGCCAGTTAGTTGCGCAGCCGCGCCAGCCGCTATTCCTTCGGGGCAGCCCACTGGACTGCGTTAATGAAGATCTTCCGCACCTCGGGACGGTAGTAATCGCCGTAGGTTTCGTGTCCCGGGGTGAAGTAGAACACTTTCCCCTTGCCCACCGTCCAGCACAGGCCCATGCGGCCGGATTCGGTTTTGCCATCGGGCCGCGTGTAAAGGCCGTCTAACGGCACCGACTCCGGAGTGGGCACGGCAAAGGGTTCGCCGTAGCGCTCGATCGGAATATTGAAATTCTTGACGCCTCGGCAAATCGGGTGCTTGGGCTCTTTGACAATGATTTCCACCGTGGTGCCGTCCAGCACGTATTCGCGCCAACTGCACGCGGTTCCCAACAGTTTCTTGAGGGGTTTGGAGAAATGGGCCGAATGGGTGCCGATGAAGCCCATGCCCTCCTCTTTCACCCGCTTCTCAATCTTGCTCACCAGTTCATCCTTCACCTCCCCATGCTTTTTGTGGCCCCACCAGATCAAGACGTCCGTGCGGTTGAGCCGTTCATCACTGAGGCCCTGGTCGGGATCGTTCAAGCTGGCCTTCACAACCTCCCAGCCCTTGGACTGGAGTGGTTTCAAGCCTTCGGCGATGGCCGTGTTGATGTCATCGGGATAAACCTTCTTGGAGGCAGGGTCCACATTGGCCGTGCCTTCCGACCACACCACGACCACCTTGTGCTTGGCTGGAGCGGCAAAGAGCGGCGCATCCAGGAGCATTCCGACTGCGATTGCGCCCCCAAGACCTATCGCGGTGCGTCGGGAGATGGGATTGGCGTTATGGCTGGTGACGGCGGACTTGATTTGCTTCATGGCGTAAATGGTCTGGAATCAGCGCGCTTCGGGCAAGCACATTGCACAACTGTTAGAACTGCGACGCCGGAACGATGTGCGTGACGGCCATCCCCAAGAGCAGGAATACAATCAGGCCAAAATACATTCCCGCCATGGCGAGCCTCCGCCCCGGTGTCACTTCATAGTAGCGGCGTTGTTCGTCGCTCTTCTTGCGGAACAGGGACCACAGGCGCGGCAGCGACACGAGGAGGATGAGAGCAACAAGGAAGTTCGGATGGATTACCAGCAGCCCCAGCATTACGGCCGCACCGACCAGCCACAGCCAGGGGGAAAGCGCAGTGACAATGCGCCCGCCATCCAGGAAGCCGATGGGTGCCAGGTTGAAGAGGTTCAGGAAGAACCCGGTATAGGCCAGGCCGCGGAACAGCGGATTGCCGGAAAGCATGAACAATCCCTCGCAAGCCAGAGCGCCCGCAGTCCCCAACAAGGGGCCGCCGATGCCCACCCAGGCCTCCATCCAGGCGTCTTTGGGCGCGTCCTTTAAAGCGATCAGCGCGCCCATGAACGGAATGAACACCGGCGCGCCCGCCTTCAGGCCGAAGAACCGTGCGACGAGGAGATGTCCGCACTCGTGGACGAAGATCAGCAAAACAAAGCCTAAGGCGAACATCCAGCCCCAGGCCAGGGCGTAAGCCCAGACAGACAGCAACATCGTGCCGCCAGTCTTCAACAGGATCGGAAGAAACTTGACCAGCGGGAGAATGAGGAACTTCAGCTTTGCAGCGAACTTGACCACGAGCATCAGCGCGACGCCGATGGGAGCCAGAAGCTTCTTCAGCCTCTGCCCCAAACTCGGATCTGAGCCCGGGGGCTCCGAATAATGCGGCTCGAGCTGCGGCGGCTGGCTGGGCGGTGGGGCTTCGTTACCGAACTCGTTCATCTGCCCAAAATTGCGGCGAAACAGTTGGCAGCGCAACTTGTTTCATGAAGAGGATGGATTAGCGGTTGTCCGGTTTAACGAGCGGACCGGCGGCATGCATGGTGTAAAGCCGCGGCGATTCTGTCCGGAATGGGGTAGTTCCAAGTTCCAAGATTCGCGTACGCAAAAATCGCGCACCCCTTTGGCGGGTGTGCGAAAATCGCACCGTTTCAGGCGCCTTTAATGGCCCCTGAAACGCTGGTTAATCTGCGGCACAAGCTAGAGCCCCTTTGGGCTCCAAAAGCCTTCCACAGGTCGGGCCAGGCGTGATGCCACGGCCAGGCGGGGTTGCGCTCCGGACCGGGGCCAGAGGCTCAGACTCAGGCCGCACTGGCGCTCTCTCAGGAGCGTCTGGCGCTGGCGGCATAGGCATACCCTGCCCCCGCCGCCGCGAGGCCGAGTCATTCCGGAGCCGCTGTTCCATTTCAGCCCAGGGCGTATCACCGGGCACCAAGACTTCCTGGATAGCACGGTTGACGTGCTCAAACGTGACCTTGCGGGCTCCTTCCTGCTCAGCTACTAGCCCCGCCTCGCGCGCCACGTCACCCACAGCAGACAAATCACGTTTGCTGAGTGCCACATACCCAAGAACCAGCATGACGGTTCTCTTGTCCGCACCCGGCAGCGCTCGGCGGATAACGGAGGCAATGTCTTCTTGGCTGTTCTTCTGCGGAAGCCGGCAATACCGGCTGCGCCGCCTGAACTGGCGGTAGTTCCATCCGACGTGGCGCGCCGCGCGTTCTATGCAGACCATGAATTGCGGGGTTGTAACCAGAGCCACAGGCAACGGCGGATTACAGAGGGCCGTATCAATCCAGTCCAGCATCTCTGGCCGCGTCCACATGCGCGGCCCCTGATTGAAGAAGAAGTGCGCCTCGTCGACCACCGCCATCAACCCTGACGATCGCAACACATCCTTTACACGGGCCTCCATTTGGGCTGCTTTCCAGGAAAGGCCGTGGCCTACACCCAGCGCCCGCGCGAACTCCCGGAAGTGCCCCGTCTTCGTGGTAGTGCCGTCCAGCGTGATGAATCGCGCCACGCCGAGATGACAGCTGCACCAGGCCCGGACCGCTGCCGTCTTGCCGCGCCCTTCAAGGCCATCAATCACAACCATTGTTCCCGTCTTGAGCGCGTCATCAAGTTGCGCCCAAATCTTCCGGGCGATAGCGGTCTGGTAGAACTCTGACTTGGCGCGCTCTTCGTAACGACGTTTGTAATCGAACAGTGCCCCGATGACGTCCTGGAAATAGTTAACCTGGACCTGGCTGCCTTTGTATTCGGGGTCCGATTCTCCTGGTGCCTGAAACCCTAAAGCCGGATTGATGCACAGTTCCGTCAGAAAGTCCGGGAGCTTTGCCTTTGCTGCCTCGAAACACCTTGCATACAAGTCTTGCCACGGCACTGGCGGCCCGTAATCAGGCTCCGCTTTACGGCCGGCATCCCCCGCGTCATCGAGCAAGTCGCTAATGTCAGGCTCATACCCTTTAAGCTGACGCCGGATCAAGTCCGCTGTGCAATCGCCGATGTCATGAATATCTGCGTTGATCTCAGCCGCCTCCTGGCCCGTAAAGCGCTGGCCCTTTCCCATGCCGCGCTTGTGCATCATCTCCGTGCCAATCCGCTTTGGGAACGTCCTCAGCAGCTCATCTGCAAGCCCGTTGCAGCCCCCGTTCAAGAGCGACATTCCCTGTATGAACCAGAGTAGAGCGCGCTTGGCTGGGGACGCCAGCAGGGCACAGCGCTTGGCCACTGCCAGTCCATTAATCCCCTGTAAGTCGGAAAACTCGGGACCACTCATGTAGCGCTCTTGTGAAATCGGGGCGTTGGCGTCTGCTCTGCGGGTGCTACTCATGATTCGGTTCCTTTCTCGTGAGGCGTGAACGTCTTATTCGGGTCAAGCTGGTAGGTGTGCGCGGCCTTCGGTTCTGGCGTTCCCCCGCGCGTATGCTCGCTTTGAGCCTCGGCCATCAGCTCAAGCCCGCGCAGCGTGTCAGGATCGTCGTCAATCATCACAGCCGGAATGTCCAGCCGCCGCGCCTGCCTCCGGCCCCGCTCAACTCGCACCGTCTTTTCCTGGTGTGCGGCCTTGCCCTGGGCAATCGCCCGCCCAAGTTCCACCGTGCGCGCATCGGTAAGCACGATGCGTTGTGGCATGGGATACTTGGACTTCACCGCGACAAAGCGCGCCTTCGGATATGACGCCATCCCTTCAATGCGCCGCAACTCTTCGGCCAGCCGGCCCGAGCCGGGATCGGTGATACACTCAAGAGCGCTGACTTCGTTGGAACGCTCTACGCGGATTGGGTTTCTTCGTTGCATATCGGTAACAACCAAGGCTTCCGGGTTCTCGGGGTCGAACCAGGCGAGCGCGTCCTGGCCAACCAAGTGGGAGATTTCCTTGCCCCGGTAATTGAACTTTTGCTTGCCCACTTGGATGGTGATTCCATTCAGCGTGATCTTCACGGGGCGCTTGTCGTGTGCGAGCAGATAGCGCAGCCCGGCGCTGAATTGCATCGGCGGGTCATTGGCATCGGCGAACTCGGCGAGCGCTTGATCGGGAGACAGCCCGCGCAGAATCTTCCCGCCCTGAGGCGCGGCGTTGTATTGGTCAACGATCTCCCCAAAGCGCTTCTGCCATTGATCAAACGAACGGAAGTAGTGGGCCGGGTGCTTCTTGCGCGCTTCCACTGCGGCCACTTGCTTGCGCAATGACTCCGGCGCGTCCACCCGTTCGTTACGACCGCAATACCCAGGCTCAGCTTCCATCAGGTCTTGGACCAGCCCCCCAATCCTCTCGACGGTCTTTGAACGCGGTCGGATTGAGTGTATGAACCGAATGCCGAACTCGCGCAGCCCTTGAATCACTTCGGTGAACTCGAACGGGGCGGGGTCCCGGCCCTTGATGAGAGTGCTGCTTTTCCAAATGCCCCGCTCGAACTGCAGCACGCTCGGGACGCCATGCTCCGCAAAAACGTGCGTGCAAAGACTGCGGATGGTCAGAGAGCTGTAGTTGCGATCCGGTTGCATAGACCAGCCCAAAACACGCAGCGTGCGGAAGTCAGTGAAGATGAGAATCTGCCCGCGCGTTAGAATGAACCAGCCCTTGCCGTCCGGCACATAATAGTAAACGGGCATCGTGAAATCGTCGGCAGACATGCACTTGAGCGAGGCAATGCCCTCATAGCTCCGGTCAACGTGGCCCTTGATGGAATCGAAGGCTCGGGGCCCCTGGTGAATCACCGTAAGAATCCCTACCTCTGCGGCAACCGAGTCCATTACCGAAGTCGGCACGTGTGACTTGCTGGCGGCCTTGCCCGCGTAGCGCTGGCGCACTGTGTCTGAGAACCCGCTGTTGATCAGGTCGCGCCATGCCGGCGCCACGTCGCCACGATAGTAGAACACAGCCCGATGAATCAGCCGGTCGCGGTCATCATCGGGCAAGTCAAACCGCTGACCGTTCTCTTCCCTGCCGTCGCGCAGCGCCTTGGCGTCTCCGCAGTGGTTTTCCAGCGCGGCAGCCTTCCGGTCGAACGCCTTCAGTAGCGCATCGCGCGACGGGGCAAGGAACGGGGCCTTGGCAAAGAGGAAACTCCGCACCAGGCGCGCCGCGCGTTTCGCTGGCATTCCTCCATTGATCAGGCCAGCGTGTTTTTCGAGCGCCAGTTGCCAAATGGCTCTTTGCTCTATGTCACTCGGGGCAGCCGCATTGCCGCAAGCCTGAATATAGGACTCAATGCCTCCGAACTCCGCGGCGACGGCCTCAGAGACAACCCCTGAGGGCAACTGCTTGCGCCTGGGATTGGCGGACAGGTAAATCTCCAGGCGATTCCAATTCTCAGCGCCGCCGTCGCGCTGCAGCGTGCGCCCGAAAAGCTCGCGCCAGTAGCGTGCGGTGATCCTGTGCCCGAAGATGCGCGCGTAGTCGGCCACGCCGCGCGCCTCCAGCTCGCCGGACGTGAGGGCCAAATCGTGTTGCTGCATCAGCCAAGGCCTGAGCGTCTCGCGCAGCTTGCGCGCGCTCTCAATGTCCCCCTCAGCAACTTGATCGAGCGGTATGGACGGATCCCACTGCTTTGGCGGGTCCGAGAGCATGGCATCGCTATCCCTGTAACCCCGGCGCTTGGCTTCCTCCGCCAGACGGTTGCGCAGCGGCTCGGCCATACCCGCCACAGACCAGGCCGCCGCCTCCGCCCCGTTGACAATCTGAATCCGGGTCGCTGGCTTGGCTCCAAGCGCCTTGCGGATGGCTTGCGGTGTCCTGCCAAGGGCGCACGCGATTCGGGCTACGGTGTAAGCCGCGCGCGGCCCCCGCTGTGCCTGGTCAGGGCCCGGAGCCACCGGTTTTGCACTGATTGCGCTATTGCCCGGCGTTGTCACTTTTTGCCATCCTCGCCTCCCAACGCACTCAAATAGCGCACCGCCGCAAGTCCTGCCAGACCCCAGATTTCCTTATCGGAGAGCGCCGGGGGCTGAAGGTCGGCGCCGATCCGCGCAAGCTCGCCCATAAGCCGGCTCATATCCTCTTTCCCTGGCGTGGCGAAGCGTTCGCCGAACAAACGCGGCGCAAATGGGCGAAGCGCTTCAGCCAACGATGTCATGTGGCTGCGTCCAAGCTCCGTGTAAGTCAATACGTAGCCTTCGGTATTGATGCAGTTTGTTCCCGTAATCCATTTGCTGGCAGCAAACCTCTGGACCAAGCTCTGCAGCGTTTCGGAATCGGGATAGATGTCTGGCTCTGTTTTCATAGTCTCATGCTTCAGGTTCCCGGAGGCACAAGCTTCCGTGTGTTCTTCAGGCTTGAGATGTCCTCCGCAAATTGATCCAGGATGGCTTTGGTTTCCGCGTTATCTGCCTTCTGCTTCTTTAGCGCCTCAATCATGCTGACCTTCAGGGCAGTGCCGGACTCTATAGACTGCGCGACATGCTCACTCAACTGCGCTTCCTTTTCGGCGCCTTGGTTCAGCTTTCCCTGCAGTTCCCCCTCAGTGTTCATCGCCGCTGTGCTCGATTTCAACCCGCTTGCCGCCCCTCGCGCGCTCTGCCGCATCGGAAGCGTCTCCCGCAGCAAGGCAACCTGCTGCTCAAGTTCCTGAATGCGCTGAGCATTATTGGATGTCTTCTGCTCGGCAATCCTCGCCGCGGCAAACACGGGGACTCCCAGAACGGGGATTTCATCCGTCGCCGCCTTATCCTGGGCAATTCGTTTCTTGGCCAGATTGAAATTCGCTGCCGCGCGGTTTGCCTCATCCTCGGCCGCTTGCGCTGCCAGCTCTGCTTCATGCGTCGCCGCCTGGCCGCCTAAAAGACCGCCAAAGCCAGAGGTGAGAATCTTCTGCCTATTGGCTTGCTCGCGGAGTTCATCGGCTTTTTGCTGTGCATCCGTCCTTGCTTTGTCTGCCGCGGCGAGTGCCTTCTGTGCCTCCGGCAAATCGCCGGCACCTTGGGCCTGTGCCGCCTTGAGTTTATCCGCGGCAGCCTTCTTTTGCATGTAGTCCGCCTCAAGGTCTTGCGCCTGGGCTTTATCATGGGCGAGTTCTTTTTGCTTCAAACTCAGCTCCGCGTTTTCCGCCTCGGTCTGCTGCTGTTCGCCCATTTTGCGGTAATGCTCTTGAATGCCCGCGCGCTTCACGATCCCTTGCGCCTCGCTAATCTTCCCCTGCTTCTCTGCGAGATTCACCCGTGCAATTTCATTAGCCTCCGCGGCGCTTCGCACTTCGGCTTGCGCCGCAATGAATTCATGCAGCTTGTCGATCGCCGCCTTGACCTTTTTGCCAAACTCATCTTCCGCTGCGCCGGTGGTCTTAAGCGATTCCTGGAACGTCGCCGAAGCAGCCGCCGCTTCATTCAATGATCTGACCTTGGCCTCGATGCCCGGCAGAAAATCCTTGCCCGCGTTGCGCTCCGCCGCTTCGTCCAGGGCTTTATTCCATTCCTCCAATTTCTGCTTAGCGTAGCCGAAAACCGCAATCGCCCCGGTGAAGGCCCCGACAATCGGATTGAGCATTGCCCGCGCCGCCATTCCCGCGAGCGGGAACTCCCGCGCCAGTTCCCCCGTGAGCCGCTTCAGCTCGCCCGTCTTCAAGCCAAAAAACTCAATCTTCTTGGCATTGTCTTCTAGCGGGGCTCCCCCCTCTTTTACCCCCGCACCCGCTTCCTTCGCCGCCTCCCCGACCTTCTTGAATTCGGCGGCTGCCTGCTTGGTCCCGGTCCCGTCAAAGATCGTCTGAAGCTTGTATTGCAGGCTTTCGTCGTCAGGCATGATTCGACCCCCCTTGAAATTCCGCTCCGAGCCCGTTGCTCACCCCTTTCAGGATGCCATTGAAGTTTGCACTGCAGCTTTGAATAAGCGTCTTCTGCCCCGAAGGGATAGATTCTACCTCGCAGCAGCCCGACGCCCTATAAACGAAATCCGCAAGCCGCTTCAGCTTGCGGCTTCTGGAGGCGTCAGCCGTTAGCAGGCGGTGCATTTGGCCCTGGAATTGCGCAACCTGTTTCCGGGCCTCAATTTCGGCCTGCCTGCGGGCCTTAAATGTTCCCCGGATGGCCCGGAGCGCCTGATCTGGGACCGCTGCCAGTATGCGGCGGTAAGAAAACCCCTTGCTGCCGGTCAACCTGAATGCCTGGCTGAAGTGAGTAACCCCGGCCACGGCGCACGCTGTCACGAAAGCCCGGACGATTTCGGGCGGCACCGGGGGAAGCTTGGAGGCAAACCGCAGCGCCAGGCAAGCCGGCGTCCTCCCGTTTCTCCGCCAAACGTAAAACAGCGCCCTCAGCCTGGCGTCACTGTGGCGGACCTTGATCCGGCGCGCGCTGTGGAACCGAGGCCCATACCATCGGCGCCGCAGAGCTTTTGCCACGGAAAGCCCTTGCCGCCTAAGCTCTTCAACGCGGCTGAAAAGCCGATGAAGCGACTGTGCATTCTCCCGAATCCAGGGCAATGAAAAGGAGCCCTCCGGGCTATGGGGCAGAGGTTGCCCGGAGGGGGGCGGCATCGGTGAAGGGCCGGGGCTCGCTCCCAAGACAAAGACATTCTCAGGAACCGGCGCGGCTTGACCGCCAAAATCTTGTTTTCTGCCCCGCATACTTCGCGTCTCAGGGTTCTGGCTCGCCCTGGCTCTCACGCCAGCATCTCGGGCGAAATATCGCCCGCCTCCGCCTGACTTCTTCCTTCGCGGCTGGGAGCGGGCAAAGCAATCGCCGCCTTGAGTTCCTCGATCTGCCGGCGCTCGCCTTTGAGCTGGCCGATAAGCATTTCGCAGAGCACCTCCATGGCGCCGATGCGCTTCTCGGCGGCGGCGAGGCAGTGCGCGACCGCAACATCTTTTGGCATATTTCTTCTGTGGTCATTGTCACAAGACTCGACGATCTCGCAGGAATTGGATGAAACTCTTTGCGCGGAATCGCGCACACCCGCCCCGCCCCCGGTGCCACGTCGAGCAGGCAACGATCAATTTGCGGTGCGCAAGGTGGTAAGTGTGGGCCCCGGATACGTTCAGTATCCGGGTGATCTCTGTGGATAGCACCTCCGGGCCTTCGTTAGGCAGCAATAGCTGTAGCACGTCGGCCCACTCCAGCGAACAGGGCTTGCCGCGCAGATAATCGCCGACGCAGGCAGGCAAGATTCGCAGCTCCCTGTTGCGCCCGCGTTTTGGATCAAGCGCCACGTTCCACGCCCATGCAAGTGTTCCGTCTTCAATCCGGCGCAAAACCCAGCCTTCGCTTTTGTCAACCAGGGACATCACGCCACGGATCGGAAGGAGCGGTTTACTGCGCCGCTGTGGCTGTCCAGGCAACCACTGCGGAGTTGGCAACGGGCGACACGCTTCCGTTGCCTTCGCCGGCTGAGCTGAAGATTTAATCATCATTTGCGCCGCGGGAAGGCGGCTGGCCGGCGCGGGAAGATTTGAGAGAACCGCGCCGCCAGTCCCGATGCTATTACTGCTTGGCCAGTTGCAGAGTCGCCAGCCAGTTGGCTTGCCGGGTCATGACAATTCCCCGGTTCAGCAAGCGGAGTTGGCGTATGTTCGCCGTGAAGCGCGCGGCATCCGAGGCCATTACTTCGATGTTCTCTTGGAGGGCCACCAGGTAACCGTCTGGCGCCCCGAAGGCGGCAACCTTTTGCCCGATGGCATCATTGCCCGGTGCTTGAGTTGACCAGGTGACCGGGAAGCCTACCAGCTCCCAATCTCCTTTCGTCTCGGCGGGCGTGCGCAAAACATACTGTGGTCCAACCCCATCTCTTATTCTGAGGAGCTTGGGCAAAAATGCAGCACTGATAAACCAACGGGGAGATCGCACCAGGGCTGAAGGATCAACGGCGGCGATGACGTTAATGAAATCGTCGCGCTGCAAGGCACTGACGCTCGTGTTCCCATTCGCCGATGGAGCGCTGGCGATGTTTGGATCGGCAAAGATTCCGGTCTGCACGCCGTTCAGTGGGTCGTCATTGCCGTTGCCTTGGAGGGAAGCGTAATCCACCGCTTTAGCGTGGCCCTCAGCCAGCCCCCTCAAGATAGCCTCAGCTATAGCCGTTTTGCCGTCCTGGATTAACTCCACGCTCGCCTCGACAAGGCAGGCAATGGTGTTTGCCAGCTCGCAAACTTCGTCGCCAGAGAGGAACACATCCGAGGGGATTACGACTTTGCCCTGATTGTTTGGGGTAATAAAAAACCCTTGAGCCGGCTGTGTGATGTTACAGTATTTCATCAGCGCGCCGGTCAGGACCCGGAGGCCCAAGTCCTTGTACGCCCCGTATTGCCAGGAGGCATAGAGCACGTCGTCAGACACGCTCGCCGCCAGAAAAAGGGCGCTGCCCAAATCGCTGCTTGGGCTGATGCCGGGTGTAAACGCCTTCCGCCCGCCGCCTGTAAGGGCCTTTTCGAGGAGCGCCGAATCGTCCGTAGTCAGCCTGCCTCCCATGAACTTGCGCCCAATGGCTTCCCAGGTTGCGCGCCTTTCCGGGTCGCGCAATAGCTTTGCGACCGGATCGCAGGACATGCGTCGCTCGGCGCCAAGGGCGGCAAAGGCCGTTCTCACGCTTAAGCCAAGCTCGGAATCGCTGCCGTCGCGCCGGGCCGTTTCAATGCCGCCAAAGGCGCTTTTAGTGCCCCTGGTTAGCTGGTCAAATCGTTGTAAGAAAGTTGATCCTGTATTCATATTTGTTATTGGTGTTGGAGCCCGCACGATGTAGGGCGACGATGTTCTCTCTTGCTCGGCCTGATGCATAAGGCTGTCCGCATCAAGCTTGTAACCGGGTGACTTTTGTAATTGGCGATATAGGTGGATAAACTGCGGCGGAAGATCAATGCCATGGTCCTCCCATACGGGACCTCCCAGAGACTTAAGCATCCCACTGCCCCATTCGATAAAATCGTCGCATTTGTCGTCGGCCAGGGTTCCCTCGTCATTCCACTTAAAAATGGCCTTTGCAAGGCTCTCGATTTCGCGAATGGCGATCCTCATGATCTGGCTTCCTTTCTTGTGATCGCGGCCTTACGCAGCCACCCGCTCGAAGAATCTGGCCCAGGCGCGGTATTGGGCTATGGGAAGCGTGAATGTCTTTCCAGCGCTCGGGAGAGGCTTCTGCCGCGGCTTTTTCGGATCAGCGAGCCCGAGCTGCTCTGCAATCGGGCGCGGCAGATCCTCAATTGCGCGCACTAGGATCTCTTTCGGTTCCTCGCCCGCGGGGCGTCCTGGAGGCGGCGCGGTGGTGACTCGGGCAGCCTGTTCCTCAGTCCAGCCAAGGGCCTTTCGGCGCGTCTCGATAGACCGCGTAAGCCATTCGAGGGCCTTGATTGGGTCTGGGAATAGCGGCGTCTCGGGGAAAAACGACCGGTCATAGTCGTAGAAAATGGGCGCTTCGAACATCCTGATGCCGTCGAAGTATTTCCGGCATTCCCGTTCGTCCCCGTTCCAATACTTCACATTGGCCAGGATCCTCTCTTCGGCCATCGCGCTCTTGGCCTGCGCAACTAAGATGTTCCACCGCGTGGCCTCTTCGCGATAAGCGATTCTGAGCGCGGCAGCCAATCGGCCATCCTCGGACTCAACGTAGCGCCGCCTTGACGCGACCAGGTCCAGCCGGATGCGGGCATCGGCGACCTTGCGCTGAGTAGCGGAAACTTCTATATCCCCGGTCCTGCCGACCTCTTTTAACACTTTGTTAGCATCGCGTTCCATCAGGTCGAGGCGCCTGATTTCGTCGGCAACGTCCTGTGCCTCCTTCACCAGCTTCTTCAATTCGATCATAGTTCAACTTTCTATTGTGCTAGTCCGATCTTGGTTTGCGTGGCCGATAGACTCTGGCCGGTTTCTGGAAAATGCGTCGGCGCAATGCCTGATTAACCGCCCGCTTGACCGGCCAACTGTGATACCTCCCGGAAAGGAGATTCTGCAGCGTCCGGACGTGCACTTTGGCCATCGTCGCGAGCGCCCGCGCGTCCAGGTCGCGAACGATCATTTCCACGCGGAGTAGTTTGACCTCCGCCGCGTCGAGCTTTTGTTCACCACGCATCATTTCTACCAGTATGTGGGACTCGGTGGGACCGTGCAAGCCTTTTTTGAAGAAAGTTTGACTATGTGCTAGCGGCGGGTTCATATACTACTCGCGTGCCAAAGCCCAGCGGTCTGATGAATGAGCGGGAGCTGCTGATTTGCAGCCGCGTGGCGGCCGTCCGCGCGCGCGCCGGCTGGTCTCAAACCGATTTGGCCAAATTAGTTGGCACGACGCGGGATGGTCTCGCAACCGTCGAATATGGGCGCACTCCCCTCCGCTTTTGGCTGGCGGACAGGATTTGCCAGGAGCTCAACGTCTGTCAGCGATGGCTGGCGGAGGGGAAAGGCTCCCTGGCCGGATACGTAGGAGTTCCCCCTGAAATCATGCTAGAAATCGCCCAAGGGGAGCTGTTCAGCGCTGCCTATGAACGCCGGCTCGGACACTTTGTTAAGCGACAGGTTCTAGAGACTGAAGCCCTGGCGCGCGCAATCACAGACCAGGCCGGGGGGGCCAACAGACTTCTGCAGGATCGCCTATATAACCTGGCTATCTGTTGGTTCCAGCGCATTCCTCCCCACCTCTATGACCAATATTTCCGGGAGCTGATGGCTCTCTCCAGCGAGTTCTTTCAGCAGCATCGTAGCCAGTTTGAAACTGAGTCGTGGCCACCCCCGCCCATCAGCCCAAGTTCAGATAGTGAAAAAAAGATGTTGCCAGCAACTTCTCTAAAGAGTAATACTGGCATCGTGAACATTCGGACGCTAGATGGCTTGCGCGCAGCGCTGCGGGCCAATACCTCAAAGAAAGGGGAAAAAGCCGCCCTTGCGAATCTTCTGCAAGTGCCCCAAGCCCGAGTGTCCGAATGGCTGTCTGGCAAAAAGGAGCCGGGCGGCGAAACAACGCTCCGGTTGCTCCACTGGGTCGAGCAGCAGAAGTGCAAATAACAAAAGCCCCGGATGCGCTCGAACGCAACCAGGGCGAAAGACCCAAGTCCGCAAGTCCAAGTAATATGAAAAAGCTAACTCAAGTCCACCGAAACCATAGCACCGCAGCTACAGTTCCGCAAATCGAAACCCGTTGCAACCCTCGCATCAACGGAGCGCGTTCGAAGCGTCACCCTTCGTCCCTCGATATAGAAGAGCCGCCTCTGCCTAAAGAGAAACTGACACCGGAGGCGTTCGTTAAACGTGGCGAGATGCGGCGCTCAAAAATGGACCGCCCCATAGAAGTTCCTCTGATGGGGATATACTGTCCTGACCGCTCCGATGCCCAGTTGCTGGACTTCATCAGCCTGGTCGTGGCCGACAATGCCCCCGCTCTTCGTCGCATGGTCACGCACTGTTACAGCGGCGAGGCCCGCCCCTACTGGCACATTCATTTAGAGGAGGCCATAATCGCCGCAGAAGCCGCGGCGCGCCGCGCCCGGTGGTATGGTCTCGCTGCAGCTCCCGACCACCACGCTGAATCCAGTGGACAGAAGCGCGTCCCTCTTTTGTTGGAGCTTCCAGGTTACTCCGGTGCCATCGCTTACGACGATGCAACGCTGCTTCACCATATTTGCAATGCGCTGTATCAGTGGCGAGCGGAAATCGGTCTTGAAGTGCAGACCCAGCTTGCGGGCACAAGAGCATCCGAGTTCAAGGACGCTATGATGTTTGCGGAGCTGGTCATAGACCGCAACGATGGCGTGCGGGAAGTCGAAGAGGCCGATGAGAGGGGTGTGGCAACTGTCCTGCAGCAGCAGGCGTGGATCAATAGGAAGCTATCCCTCATCGGCAAGACGGTCTCGACACGCGCCTGACTCTTGCGTCCCCTCCAAGCGCCGTCCAGGCTCGACCTGGCCGGCGCTTTTTGTCTCGCCGCGAGGCCCCCGCCCTGGTCGCGTCTTCACCCCTTTGGAAAAGTGCCACCGTGGCACATTTGCGGCGGCCCAGAGCTGCTGGGGGCTTTCGCCAGGCGTGCAGGCGTCTTTAAGGGCCCCTGCAAGGGCCATTCCGCCAAGCGAATTGCCCTCAAAAATTGAAGTGCTGATTTCCGGCTGTCACACATTACTTTACGTCTTGAGGTTTCTGGTTCCACCCCTCCAAACCTGCGGTGATTCTGTCCGGTTTGGCTATTTCCGCAGTTCCAATCATTGATACTCAAGCATTTGCGAGGCCGAGTTTTGGAACTGCGGAACCGGACACCCGCCACGAATCCGGACATCTCAAGAGGCCCGTTTCCATGCGTAAGTGCCTGATAAATGCTCTATTGCGGGCTATTCCGGCCTAATTCGCCATTCCGGACAACATCGCCGCAGATTCTCATGGTCCTGCGAACTGGCGGAGGTGGATGGGAATCGAACCCACCTGGGACTTTGTTGAGCCCCACGCTGGTTTTGAAGACCAGGAGCGCCACCAGGCCGCCTTACACCTCCGCGCGCCCAAACCGAGGACTCGCGCCCGGATTTATGAGGGATCGGGACGGTTAGTTCAACTCGAATCCCTCTTTTTCGGGCTGGACAATACCGGCTGGAGCTTTCAGAGTTTGCTCCGTGAATTACTTGGCATAGCAGACAACTAGAAGAACATTCCACCGCAACTCATGTCCTATATGCAAAACAAGCTCCACTGGCTGAACATTCTCTCCTTCGTTTTGGGCCTCGCCACGCTCGCCGGTTGCGTCTCCAAACCTGTTGATGTCCCGGTCAAAGAGGTCATTCGCAAGCCCTTCGGGCGCACCCCGGACGGCACGCCGGTGGACCTTTACGTCCTCCGCAATACCACGGGGATGCAAGGCGAGAGCGGGTCACACGGAAAAGCCGCGTTGAGCGGCAGCAGCTACGGGCCTGGCCATCCGTGCGCCGAGGCTGCCATCAGCACTTACGGCGGGATTGTGGTCTGGCTGAAGGTTCCCGACCGCGATGGAAAGATGGGTGACGTTGTGCTGGGTTATGACAATCTCTCGGGCTACATCAAGGAGACGCCTTACTTCGGCGCGATGATCGGGCGTTACGGCAACCGCATCGCCAAGGGCAAATTCTCGCTCGACGGCATCCAGTACACGCTGGCGACCAACAATGGCCCGAACGCTTTGCATGGCGGCCTCAAGGGCTTCGACAAGCGAGTCTGGAAGGCCACGATCCTGAACTCGCCCGCCGGTCCGTCGCTGCAGTTGCGCTATACCAGCAAGGATGGCGAGGAAGGCTATCCCGGCAACCTGAGCGTCACCGCCGTTTATACGCTTACGGACGACAATGCGCTGATGCTCGAATACACTGCCACGACGGACAAGGACACGGTGTTGAACCTGACGCAGCACTCCTATTTCAACCTGGCCGGCAAAGGCACGATCCTGAAGCACGAGGTCATGATCCCCGCCGACAAATTCACGCCGGTGGACAGCACCCTGATCCCCACCGGAGAGCTGAAGCCTGTGGAAGGTACGCCGTTTGATTTCCGCAAGCCGACCGCTATCGGCGCCCGCATTAACCAGGACGACGAGCAGCTCAGGTTCGGCGGCGGTTACGACCACAATTGGGTTATCAATAAGGAGATGGGCCAACTCACGCTGATGGCGCGCGTCTATGAGCCGACCACCGGCCGGGTGCTGGAAGTCCTGTCCACCGAGCCGGGCCTGCAGTTCTATACGGGGAACTTCCTCGACGGCAAACTCACCGGCAAGGGCGGCTGGGCTTATCAATTCCGCGACGCGTTCTGTATGGAGCCGCAGCATTACCCGGATTCGCCCAACCAGCCCAACTTCCCGTCCGTGGTGTTGAAGCCGGGGCAGACTTACCACAACACGATCATCTTCCGCTTCTCGGTCCAGCCCTGAGCTGCGGCTGAAGGGCCGAGCCACGACACTCGCCAATTGGGGCTGGCAGGAAGTGCCGGCGTCCGCGTGCCTCTTGGTCGGCATCCTGGCCGGTTACCTGCCAGGAAGCTGAGGCGGATTCTCCTTGGCAAGTTCTCCGCTCGCCCCCCAGACTTTGAGCAATGGCTTGGCTGCACGCGTTGGACGTAAACCTGTTCCACTTCGTTAACTTCACCTTGCGTCAACCGGCGCTGGATGTGGTGATGCCGCTTTTGAGCGGAAACGCGTTGTTTGGCCCGCTGGTGGCGGTGCTGGCGGCGTGGCTGCTGTGGAAAGGAGGCCGGCGGGGCCGCGTGCTGGTGCTGATGCTGGCGATCATTTTGCCGCTGGGAGATGGGTATGTCGTAAACCCTCTGAAGCACGCTATCGGCCGGGAGCGGCCTGCGGCAGGCCTCACCGATGCGCATTTGCTCATGGGCAATCCCGAGGGGCGCAGCATGCCCTCCGCGCACACGGCAAACTGGTTCGCCGCGACGATGATCGCCTATTTCTACTATCGCCGCACTTGGAAATTCATGCTGCCCCTGGCTGCGGCGGTGGGATTCTCGCGCCTCTACGTAGGGGCGCATTATCCGACGGACGTGCTGGCCGGGGCAATCCTCGGGGCCGGCTACGCGGTGGCGGGGCTTGTGGGCGTGAACGCGCTTTGGGAATGGGTTGGGCGCGGCTGGTTTCCATTGTGGTGGAGACGGATGCCGTCATTGCTGCGGCCAGAGTTGCAGGACGAGGCTTTCGGCGCCAATGCTGATTCGGGGGAGGTTGCGGCGCTGGACCAGCATTGGCTTCGCCTGGGGTATGTGGTAATCGCGGCGGCGCTGCTGGGGCGTCTGGCCTTTATCGCCGGCGATACGATCGAGTTAAGCAAGGACGAGGCTTACCAGTGGCTGTGGTCCAAACACCTGGCGCTCTCGTATTACAGCAAGCCGCCGCTGATCGCTTACACGCAATGGCTGGGGACCTTTCTGTGGGGGGACACAGCGTTCGGCGTGCGCTTCTTCGCGCCGGTGATCGGAGCGGCGCTCGGGGTATTGCTGCTGCGTTGGATGACGAAACTGGCCGATGGCCGGACGGCGTTTTGCCTGCTGCTGGTGCTGGTGGCCACTCCGCTGCTGGGAGTGGGGACCACGCTGCTGACGATTGACCCGCTGCTGGTGATGTTCTGGACGGTGGCGATGGTGCTGGGCTGGCGGGCCGTGCGGCAGGATGGGACCACGTGGCATTGGCTGGGCGTGGGGCTGGCAATGGGGCTGGCCTTCCTGAGCAAGTACAGCGCCCTCTACCAGGTCATCTGCTTTGTGCTCTTCTTCGCACTTTGGCCCGCAGCCCGCGGTCAACTGTGTCGCGCGGGGCCCTGGCTGGCTCTGGTCATAGTGGCGCTGTGCATGGTGCCTGTTCTGTTTTGGAACGCCCAGCACGACTGGGTCACGCTGTCCCATGTGTCGGAAAACGCCAGCCTGCACCAGCATTGGAAACCGACACTGCACCATTTCCTGGAGTTCACGGGCGTGGAATTGGGGCTGCTGAACCCGGTCTTCTTTGTCGCCGCCTTTTGGGCCATGCTGGGATTCTGGACGCTCAAGCCGGAGCGAGCGGAATCGCAGACATGCGAACGCCCCACTTCGAGGCGGGGGCTTATGGTTTACCTGTTCTGCATGGGGGCGCCGGTGTTCCTCGGGCATTGGCTTTACACGCTGCATTCCCAGGTGCAGCCGAACTGGATTGCGCCGGCGGTGGTGCCCATGTTCTGCCTAATGGTGCTGTATTGGGAGCGGCGCTGGCGTGAGGGCGCGCGCGGAGTCGCGCGCTGGCTCCGTGGCGGCGTGATCCTGGGCTTGGCCGCCATCATCTTCGTGCATGAGCCGGAACTTGTGGGGAAGATGCTCGGCCAGCCTTTGCCGCCGGACAAGGACCCCTTGAGGCGGGTTCGCGCCTGGCAGGCGACTGCCGCAGTGGTGGAAGCGGCCCGCGCGCATTTGCTGGCGGAAGGCAAGCCTGTGTTCATTGTGGTGCACCATTACGGCATCACCGGCCTGCTCTCGTTTTACCTCCCGGAGGCGCGGCCTGTCCCGGGGCGCGAGCCATTGGTTTATTCCGTTCTCGGGCCGGTGGCCGAAAACCAGTTCTTCTTCTGGCCGGAATACCGCTACCAGAAACTGCGCAAAGGCCAGAATGCCCTCTTCGTGATCGAGGGCGACTTGCCGCCCTACCCGATGAAGGCGTGGTTCAGGTCGGTTCTTACAGGCGAGCTCGGGCCGTTGCCCGGGAAGCCCACCCCCGAGACCTACTTCTGGCCAATCCCCGTTGAGTTTGAATCAATGAAGGACCTTGGCGTATTCCCGGTGCTCTATCGCGGCCAGATCTACCGCTGGGTGCAATTGGTCGAGTGCCGGAACCTTCGCTGATTGGGCAGCACTGGACGGCGCCCGTTTATGTGCCATGTTTAAGGTGTAACGCAGACAAACTGATATATAGAGTAAGCAACTAACGAAGACCCATATGGCAAGAAGCATGAAAAGATTCATCATCCCAGCCGCCGCCGCCCTGCTGGCGCTCAGCGTGTATGCCGCCCAGTATCCCGAGATTACCATCCCGGAGCTCAAGACCGCGATGTCAGCCAAGCAGGTGGTCCTCCTCGATGCGAACGGGACGGACAAATGGAGCAAGGGGCATATCCCTGGTGCGGTAGATTTCACCGCAGCCCAAGACAAGCTGGCCAGCGTGCTGCCGAAGGACAAGAGCGCGCTCGTCGTCGCTTATTGCGGCGGACCCAAGTGCCGGGCCTATGAGGCTGCGGCAAAGGCCGCCCAGAAGCTTGGCTATACCAACGTCAAGCACCTCACGGCCGGAATCTCCGGCTGGCAAGATGCCGGGGAGAAGACGGAATCGGGTAGCTGAGCAACAGCCAACTCCTATTCACGATAGAGTCGTGGCCGCCGGCGGTTCGCGCGCGGTCCTATGCTGGGCGTGAGCCGGGGGGTTAGCTGGCGTTCAGGCAGACCTCGGACTTGGAACTCCTGCCGAACAGCCTGAACGCTGGATACCAAACGGGATTACTCATGGGCGTCCGTACCACGGACGCCCTTTTTGTTATCAGGCAGTCGCCGGCCAGCCGCTTGCCTACGCCGCCACGGCCCACTGGTCTGACGCTCCCGGGCGGAAAACCCTCGTTTGGCGGCTTTTCGTGGCCCTGGAATTGCTCTCCCTCCTGGCAGGAAATGCGTGCTTGCTATGAGACTGGACCGGGCAAATGACCTTATAAGGACATGCGCCGGGCAGATGAACGACCGGTATGGGACGGTCGTTTTTGACGAATGGGCGATTCTCTCGCTCGCCAACGGCATGGGACGCCTGCGGTCCTACCTTGGGCCGCGCAAGCAGGCCTTTCGGAAGCAGTTCCTTTCGGATGTGGGCGCCTTGCAGGCGGCGCTGATCCACGTGGATTACTCCGTGGGCGACTTTGAGTTCGCGAGCGAAGGCGCGGAGATGGCTTTCGCTGCCTTTATGGTGGTGGGGCGGGGGCTTTACCTGATTTGCAACAACACCGTCCAAAGTATGGACGCTATCACCCAAAGCTCCCTCTGGCTGGGGGCACAAGTGCCCTTCATTGGACTCAGCGAGAAGTTCCGGGCCAATCCGCTCGAGCTGCTAACGTGCCCGTCGGATTTGCGCGTAAAAGTCTGACCCATCTCACGGTGAGGTCTGGCGCCGGCTCTTGCCCTACATCTGGCAGGTCTGTACCGTGCGCCCGTGTTTGGCACGTCTGAATACCACCAACTGTCTCATGCGAAGTCCGCTTTTGAGGCTTGCAGCTCCCCGTCGGACCCTATCCACTCACGGCTGAAGCGAACTGCCGCGCTTGCGCTCTGCGTGATGCTCGCGGTGGCAGCCCGACTCGCCCGCGGATCTGACTCACCAGCCGGTCCCCGTCATTTTACAGTCACCAGCGACTTGCACGACAACACCAGATAAGGCATGAAAATCACGCCAAGCATTCCGACACTGTCGCCCGCTGTCCTGGCGCTGTGCCTGGGCTTGTGCGGTTGTCGCCCGACGCCTGCAACCGGCGCCTCAGCTCCGGCGGCTGCCATCCGTCCCATTGATGCGCGCCTGACGGTGGACGCGGCCCGGTTCACGAAAGCAGCCGACGGAGCCTGGGTCATGGACGAGATCAAGCCCGAATTTGCCTTCGACGAATTGATCTACTCCTGGCATCTGCGACTCGCGGCTGAGGAAGGATTCCGGCTCTACCTGCGGGTTACGTCGGAGGCAGGCGCCTATTCGCCCTGGCTCTATGCCGGGTACTGGGGGAAGGTGAAGCACGTCGAGAAGCGCAAGGAGCCCGAATTTGAGTGGGGAAGAATCGCCATGGACCAAGTGCTGCTCCGGCGCAAGGCCAAGGCATTCCAACTCAAGGTCGTAGATGAAGGCGAGTCAGTGTTGAGCCGCCCACCCTCCTTCTCGGTGGTGGTCACCGACAACACGCCGACGCCTGCCCTCGCTCAGCGCTACGCGCCCAGTCGCAAGCATTCCCCCACCACCACATTGATTCTGGACCTGCCCTTGCGACGCCAGGCTGACTCGAAGGGCACCCCCATTCCCGACCGCTGCCAATCAGCCGCACTGGCTACGGCCATGCAGTATTTCGGCAAGCCCGTGGGCTTGGAAGACATCGTGCCGCTGACCTACGACGTGGAGTATGAGTTCCCGGGCATCTGGCCGCGCACCATTGGCGCAGGCATCCAGCATGGCTTCGACGCCTACATTGACCGGTTCCGCGACTGGGATTCCGTCCGCAAGACTGTGGCCGAGAATAAGGTCATTCTCTGCTCGATCACCATGCCGCCAGGCAACTACAAAGCGCCGCCTTATCCGAAGATGGGCGGGCATATCGTGGCCCTGAACGGCGTCACGGACGATGGCCGTGTGGTCGTGACCGACTCCGCGCTTTGGAAGGACAACCGCGGCTACTGCTTGCAGTGGTACACCGAGGACTTTGAGAAGATATGGATGAAGAACAAGGGCGGCGTAGGCCTGGTGATTTGCCCGCCCGCGCAAGCCCGGATGAAGCTCATTCAGAACCTGCCTCCTTTCCCCGCGGGCCGACTCAAGCCGGCCGCGCCCGCAAGGACGGGCGATTCAGTCGGGCGTTAAGGCGGGGACGCTGTCGGCGCTGTGGAGGACCTCCTGCATCGCCTCCGGCGAAACGCCGTAGCTGAACTTCGCGTTGAGCTTGTCGGTGAGGAACTCATCCAGCGGAATCCATTTGCCCTCGATGTTGATGCGTTTGGTCCAGGCGCAGACCACGTGAAGCTGGCGCTGCAGCTTCACGCTTTCCTCGGTGGCGCGCGTCAGGTCGGCCAGCGCCTGTTCGAGCTGCCGGCGGACGCGCAGTTGGTCGCTCAGGCTGTGCCGCAGGCCCTGCACAAGGAGGCCAATGCTCGCAAAGGCCACGAAACAAATGAAGCTGTTGAAGTAGCGAAACAACTCGAAGGGGTAATGATGGCTGGACAGGATGTCCACGAAGCACCACGTCACCCCGCTCAGGATCGCCATGCAAACCACCGTGAACCGCCCCATATACCAGCCGCACAAGACCACCGGCGCAAAGTAGAAGACAAAGAACAGGAATTGGTAGCCCGTCAGGTAGTTAATGTAGCTTAGCGAAATGAGCGAGGCCACACTCGCGCAAATCACCTTAAATCGAAACCAGATGCTTGTATATTCCATGGTATCCTTAATTTGCCCAACGGTTGCGAACGGCTTTTCATAGCGAATTCTGTGCCTGCACTGGAACACCTCTTTCTGCCCCATTCCGGGACAAAAGCAGCGCGGATATGCGACAGACACGGGACACCTATTGGCTTAAACCCGAAACCCCGAAGGCCGAAATCCGAACGAAATCCGAAGCCCGAAGGCCGAAGTGTCCGGTTCACCCGCAGTCACACAGCCCGCCCACCCACGTCCTCTTCGGACCTCGGATTTCGGCCTTCGGGCTTCGGCCTTCGGATTTCTCATCCTCTCCAGCATTGACTTTGCGTGACACCAGCGTGTATTTAGCACCTCCATGAAGTGCCGCATTGGTCTCCTGTTAGGTTCTCTGGTCTTCCTGCTGGCGTTGTCAGTCAATGCTGAGACCTACGACGTCGTCATCGCCAACGGGCGTGTCGTTGATGGCACGGGCAACCCTGCTTTCTTCGCCGATGTAGCCATCAGCAAGGGCCGCATCGTGAAGATTGGAAGGGTCACCGGCAAGGCGCGGACACGCATTGACGCGAAAGGCCTGATTGTAGCGCCCGGCTTCATTGACGTGCATACCCACGCCGACGACGTAGCCGAGATGCCCAAGGCAGAGAACTTTGTTCGCATGGGGGTGACCACGATCGTCGCGGGCAATTGCGGCAGCTCTACGCTCGACATGGCGAAGCTCTTCCGCGATGTCGAGCGGACCAACGTAGCCGTCAACGTAGCCTCGCTCGTGGGTCACAACAGTGTCCGGCAGAAGGCTATGGGTGGTGACTTTGATCGGCCGCCGACCCCCGCGGAACTCGAGCAGATGCGCGCGCTGGTCCGCCAGGCCATGAAAGACGGCGCGGTCGGCCTTTCGACGGGCCTCATTTACCAGCCAGGCGTGTTCTCGCACACGGATGAGATTGTGGAGCTGGCCAAGGTCGCCGCCGCTTATGACGGCATCTACACCAGCCACATGCGGCATGAGGATGACCGGATTTACCAGGCCCTCGATGAGGTATTCGATGTCGCGCGGGGAGCCCACATCCGGGCCGAGGTATCCCACATCAAGCTGGCCGGCCCCACCGCCTGGGGACAAGCGGACCGGGTGCTGGCCTACATCGAGAAAGCACGCGCCGAAGGGCTGGACATCACCCAGGACCAATACGCTTACACGGCATCGAGCACGGGCCTGAGCCAGTTGATTCCCGACAAAGCCCTGGAAGGCGGCAGGAAGGCGCTGCAGCAGCGTCTGGCCGACCCGGCGCAGAAGGCGGCCATCGTCAGCGAGATGAGACAGAGCCTGCTCAACAAAGGGCGGCAGGACTACTCCTACGCCGTCATCGCCTCGTGCCGGTCTGACAAGTCCCTGGACGGACTGAATGTCGCCGAAGCCGCCAAGGCCAAGCGCGGCTCCGACTCGCTCGACGACCAAATCGAGCTGGTGCTGAACCTGCAAACCAACGGCGGCGCCAGCGCCGTGTTCCACGGCATGAACGAGGACGACTTGAAGACCTTTATGCGCCACCCGAACACGATGATCGCCTGTGACAGCGGCGTGCGGAAATTCGGCGAAGGCGTCCCCCACCCCCGCGGCTACGGCAACAACGCGCGGGTGCTGGGCCGTTACGTGCGCGAGATGCACGTCCTGCGCCTGGAAGACGCCATCCGCAAGATGACCAGCCTGCCGGCGAACACCTTCCACTTCCAAGGCCGCGGCGAGCTGCGCGCAGGCAATTGGGCCGACATCGTCGTCTTCGACCCAGACCAAATCCAGGACACGGCCACCTACCAGGACCCGCACCATTACGCGACCGGGATCCCCTATGTCCTGGTGAATGGCATAGTCGTCCTCAAGGACAGCGTGCATACCGGCGCCAAAGCCGGCCAGGCCCTGCGGCATATCGGCGATCCTGTTACCCCCGTCACGTCCCAAACCGGGAGATGACCGCGTAGGGCGGGGAAAAGGGCCAAGACTAGAGGAGAAATAGAGGAATAATAGAGGAATAATAGAGGAAAACTAAAGGAAGAATCGAGACACTCCCGCGGGTCTCACGCCACGCAGGAGCGATGTGCTCTGCAAGCAGGCCGTGGCGGCAGTATCCAGACGCGGCCTGCGACAGGGAACGCATCTGAACACTGCCACCGACCTGCGCTGTAGCGGCGGGCATTCTGCCTGCCGTAGAGCCGGGCATCTTGCCCGGCGGAATAGCCGTCCCGCAGGCACGCGGCACTCCTCCGGGCGGCAGGATGCCGCCCTCTACGGCAGGCATGATGCGCGCCGCTACATGGTGGCAGTGTCCAGATGCCACCCGCGACAGGTCTTGGCTAAAGATTCAGTGGCGTTTCGTCCTGCCGTCTGTGTATGCTGAAATAGATGACTCAAATGAAACCAGACCGAAAGGCGTGGCTGGCTGGCGGAAGCGCGAGCTGCACCCCGCCGCCCCAACGCAACGGAATCCCCCGCCGCCTTGTATTGCTCGGCGCTCCCGGCGTCGGCAAAGGCACCCAGGCCGAGCTGCTCTGCGCCAACCTCGGCGCCTGCCATCTTTCCACCGGCGATATCTTCCGCGCCGCCAAGGCGCTGGACTCAAGCCAGCTCACCCCCGCTCTCAAAGCCGCGCTGGTCTATATGCGCAAGGGTGAACTGGTCCCCGACGAGACCGTTCTCGCGATGGTGAAGGAGCGCGTCGCCTGCCTGCGTTGCGACGGCGGCTTCCTTCTCGACGGCTTCCCCCGCACCGTGGCCCAGGCCGAGGCGCTGGACAAGCTCCTGGCCAGTCAGAAGCTGACGCTGGACGCCGTGCTGAGCTACGATTTGCCCCTCGAACAGGTGGTGGCGCGTCTGAGCGGACGGCGCACCTGCCCTAATTGCAAGGCCGTCTTTCACATCGAAGCCCGGCCACCCAAAGTCCCCGGCATTTGCGATCATTGTGGCGGCAAGCTCTATCAACGCGAGGACGATCGCCCCGAATCCATCCGCGTGCGCATGGAAGCCTATGAGCGGAGCACTGCCCCGCTGGCCGATTTCTACCGGCGCCGGCACCTCCTGGTATCAGTTCCCGCCGAAGGTTCGCCCGAGGCAATTTACGAGCGCACGATGCAGGCGCTCAAGGCGCGGGCGTAGGGGAGCCAGGAGCTGAGGGTCGTGAGCATGCACCAGGTGGGCCAATTCCCCGCGTATCGGCCCCGGCGGCTGCGCCAGCTTCCCGCCATGCGCGAGCTGGTGCGCGAGACGCGCCTGCATACGGCCCAGTTAGTCCTCCCGCTCTTTGTGCGCAGCGGCCGCAGACTGCGCCGCCCCATCGCCGCGATGCCCGGCGTGTTCCAGCTTTCCCCCGACGAAATCGTGCGCGAGGCGGCCCAGGCGCACGAACTGGGTGTACCCGCAGTGCTGCTGTTTGGCATTCCCGACCGGAAGGACGCTCGCGCGTCCGGAGCCTACGCGGCCAATGGCATCGTCCAGCAAGCCGTGCGTCTGCTGAAAAAGGAGCTGCCGCAGTTGCTGGTCATTACCGACGTCTGCCTGTGCGAATACATGGAGCACGGCCACTGCGGCATCGTGCACCGCGACCGCCGCGGCGCCAGAATCCTGAACGACCCCTCCCTGAAGCTCCTCGCCCGCACCGCCGCCAGCCACGCGCAAGCCGGCGCCGACATGGTGGCTCCCAGCGACATGATGGACGGCCGCGTGCGCGCTATCCGCGAGCAACTCGACCGGCTCGGCCTGACTGAGACTCCGATCATGTCCTACGCCGCCAAGTTCTCCTCCGCCTTCTACGGCCCCTTCCGCGAGGCAGCGGAATCCGCCCCTAAATTCGGCGACCGCCGCAGCTACCAGATGGACCCGGCGAATGCGTCCGAGGCGTTGCGGGAAGTGGCGCTGGATATTCAGGAAGGCGCCGACATTGTTATGGTCAAGCCCGCGCTGGCCTACCTGGACATCGTGCAGCGCGTCAAAGCCGAGTTCGGCTATCCCACCGCCGCCTACTCGGTGAGCGCCGAGTATTCGATGGTGAAGGCTGCGGCCGCGAAAGGCTGGGTGGACGAACGCGCCATAACCCTGGAAAGCCTGCTGGCGATGCGCCGCGCCGGCGCGGACATTCTGATTACCTACGCTGCCACTGACGTGGCACGCTGGCTGAAGTAGAGCGCAAACCTCACCGCTTACCGGCTATCGTGAAGACGTACAGCAGCAGGCAGACGATCACCAGGCCAACCACCCCGGCCACGACCCAGAAGATCACGTTGACCTTGTCATCCTTCTTGGAGAAGCCGGATGCTTTGGTGTCAAACCCGCCGCCGCGCGTGCCTTGCTCCAGTTCGTTCAGGCTGACGCCGCGCTGCATTACCAGGGTTTGATCCAACTGTTTCTTCGTCGGAGTCGCGGGCGCGTCCGTCTCCAGGCGCATCTCAATCTGCCCCAGCCGGAGGATCTGGTTGGGCTTAATGACGCTTTCCGTGACCTTTTCTCCATTGATGAACGTGCCATTCGTGGAATTCAGGTCGCGCACGAGCACGTCATTGCCCCGGAGCACGACCTCGCAGTGATGGCTGGAGACTGAAGCCTCGGCGATTTGGAAGGTGTTGTCCTCGACGCGGCCAATGGTGGTTTTCTCCGCCTTCAGCTCGTGCGTGCGGCCGGTCATTCCCGCGCTCAGGACAACAAGTTTCGCCATAGATTACTAAGGTAACGCGATTATCTTCAGGGACCGCCGCAAGTCAAATGGAAAGGTGAAACGTGCGTGAAGCGTGAAGCGTGAAACGTGAAGGGGAGGAGCGAGCACACACCATCGAAAAGCCCTTCTTGTGCCGCTTTCATGCATCACGCATCACGTTTGACGCTTCACGTTTCACGTTCTACGTCTCACCGCTTTTCAAGCATCGTGCGAAACCGGGCAAAGAGTCCGGTTGAATCGTGCGGGCCGGGCGACGCTTCCGGATGATACTGCACGCAAAAGACCGGCTTCGTGCGGTGGCGCATGCCTTCCACGGTTTGGTCGTTGAGGTTGACGCGGTCCACAGTTACGTCTGAAGGCAACGTGGCGGGGTCCACCGAAAACCCGTGGTTCTGTGCGGTAATCTCCACGCGGCCAGACTCGAGATCCTTCACCGGTTGGTTGGCGCCACGGTGGCCGAACTTGAGCTTGAAGGTCTTTCCCCCAAATGCCTGGCCCAGGATCTGGTGGCCCAGACATATCCCGAAGATCGGAACGCCCGTCTGAAGCAAATCGCGCACGGCCTGCACGGCGTACCCAAGCGCCGCCGGATCGCCCGGCCCATTGGAAAGGAAGATGCCGGCTGGTTTGTGCGCGAGGGCTTCCGCCGCCGGGGTGGTCGCGGGCACCACCTGGACCCTGAAGCCGTGCTGGCGCAGCCGCCTGAGAATGTTGTACTTCATCCCGTAATCGTAGGCGACGATAGGGATGTCCGCAGGCGGCAGCGGCTCGGGGCCCTTGGGCGCGTCGCTCCCCTCCGGCCCATGGGCCAGAGTGAAATTCGCGCTCTGCTGATCTTCCTGGTCCCAGACGAAAGGCTCCTTGTGCGTGACATCCTTAACGTAATCCACACCCAGCAAACCCGGCCACTCTTTTGCTTGCCGCAAGGCCTCGGCGTCCGGGACGCCTTCCGTGGAGATGAACCCGTTGAGGGCGCCTCGAACCCGTAACTTCTTTGTCAGCGCGCGCGTATCAATGCCCTGGATGCCGGGAATGCCGTTCTGCTCCAGGTACTCGCTCAGCGAGAGCTCCGCCCGCCAGTTGCTCACGACGGGCGACAGCTCACGGATCACGAAGCCGCCCACGTGCGGACGCCACGACTCGACATCCTGGCGGTTCACCCCGTAGTTGCCGATGAGCGGATAGGTCATCGTGACGATTTGCCCCTTGTAGGACGGGTCCGTCAGAATCTCCTGGTAGCCCGTCATGGAAGTGTTGAAGCAAACCTCGCCGCAAGCTGAGGCGCGCGCGCCAAAGCCCATGCCATGGAACAACGAGCCGTCTTCCAGAGCCAGAACCGCTTTCATCTCAGAGTCGTCACCGGTGCAGGATGCTAGGCCAGCCCGCCGCCCGGTCAAGCGGCAAGGGAGGCGTGACGCATTGGCGGAACGCCGGGGTGCAGCCCGACGCGGCTACTTCTTCCTCAGCTTATCCAGCTCGGCGATGAAAGCTTTCGGCCCGCCGGGCTGGTAACCCAGCTCGCCGACCTTCTTGCCGTCGCTGTTCAGCACGATAATGGTGGGATAGCCCTCAATCTTGTACTTGTCCTGCAACGCCTCGTTGGCCTTCTTAAGCTCGGCGCTTTGCGGCTTGCTGCGCGGGAAATCCACCTCCACCAGGACGAGATTCGTGCTGGCGTAACCGGCGAACGCCGGCTGGGAAAAGACTTCCTTGTTCAGCTTGATGCACCACCCGCACCAGTCCGAGCCGGTGAAGTCCAGCATGACCAGCTTGTTCTCCTGCTTGGCCTTGGCCTGCGCTTTCGGCAGGTCCGTCAGCCAGTTCAATTCGTCCGCTGCGGCTTGCAGTAGCGCCCCGCACACGAGAATACTGATTGCGATCTTCTTCATTCGATTCCTCTAGCTTGCTCGTCGGCAGTCAGCCGACCGCCGGTTGAGCCTGGTCCACCCAGGCCTTTTTGCCCCCCACGATCGTGGCAACGGCCTTGCCCCGTAACGGCCAGCCGTGAAAGGGGCTGTTTCTAGACTTGCTCGCGCTGGCCGCTTTGTCAAATACCCACTCCCGGTCCGGGTCAAAGACGGTCACGTCGGCATCGGCGCCAACGCTCAGTGTGCCTTTGGGCACCCGCAGGAGTTGGGCCGGCGCCGTGGTGAACTTCGCAATGACCTCCGGCAGGCCGAGCCACCGAGTGTGATAAAGCTGCATCAGCGCAAGCGCCAACTCGGTTTCCAGGCCAGTGACCCCGAATGGCGCATAATCGAACTCAACCTCCTTCTCGTAGTTGGAATGGGGGGCGTGGTCACTGGCAACGATCTCAAGCGTTCCATCCGCCAGCCCTTCGAGGATCGCCTCACGATCGCGCGCCGAACCCAGCGGCGGATTCATCTTGAAGTGGGTATCGTACGCGGGCCACGCGGGGCGGTGAGCGCGGCTCGCATCCGGTGCCCAGATAGCCTTGCCGTCCTGGCCCCAATACTTCTCGCTGCCTGCGACCGCCGCGTCCGTCAGCGTAAAATGATGCGGGCAGGCCTCCGCGGAAACAGGCACTCCGCGCTTCTTCGCCTCGCGCAGCAATCTCACGCTGCCCGCCGTGCTCAGGTGCTGGCAGTGGACGTGGCCTCCGGTCGTTTCGGCCAGCAGGATATTTCGCGCCACCATCATCTCCTCCCCGGCCGCCGGCCAGCCCCGCAGCCCCAGCGCCGTGCTCCAATAGCCCTCGTGCACTACCCCATCAATTACCAGGGAGTAATCCTGGCAATGATCCATGACCGGCAGCTCGAACATCTTCGCGTACTCGAGCGCGCGGCGCATCATGTCGTTGTTCTGCACGCAATGCCCGTCGTCGGTAATGGCTACGATGCCCGCCTTCTTGAGCGAGCCGATCGGCGCCAGCTCCTCACCCGCCAGGCCCTTCGTAATGGCGCCGGCTACATACACATTCACCACCCCCTGCTCCGCCGCCCGTTCGTGGATCAGCGCAACCGTCCCGGCATTATCAATGGCGGGCGAGGTATTGGGCATGCAAACTACTGAAGTAAACCCGCCGCGTGCCGCCGCCGCCGTGCCGGTCGCAATCGTTTCCTTGGTCACCTGGCCCGGCTCGCGCAAGTGAACATGCAGGTCAATGAGGCCCGGGCAAACCACAAGTCCCTTGAGGTCGAGCCGGTCAACGCCGGGTGGCGCCTTGGCCGCGGCGTCCTGGCCAACGGCTTCAATCCTGCTCTCGCAAAGCAGAAGATCGGTGATGGCATCAAGGCGATTGGCCGGATCAATCACGCGTCCGCCCGTCAGAAGCAGCGAGTTCATGCGCCCAGAGGCTACACCCTCCGGTTTGGAGTTCAAGCGCGGCCTGCTTGGCAAGCTGGGCCAGTGAGCCAAAGGCTGAGCTCGTCGGGCTTCTCGACCGGATTGACACTCGACAGGATTGACATGGACTCTCTGGCCAGTATCATCCCTTGCACTGAGTTGCGGGTGTAGCTCAATGGTAGAGCTCCAGCCTTCCAAGCTGGTCACGTGGGTTCGATTCCCATCACCCGCTCCAATCTCACTAAAACCCAATAGAATCAGGTATTTTATGAGTTTCTCCTCTCTCAAAAAGGGCGTACCGCTAGCGCGTACTGCTAGCGCGTTCAAGTTTGTCATTCCCGTTTAGGGCTGCTCAAAGCTGTCACGAGAGGGGAAGCGGGAGTCTGAAATCGAACCGTCAGGCTTCAACCAGAATCAAGAATCCAAGGTCGCTGAGGAATCCCGCGCCTCATTCCAGCCACCCACCCGCATTCATCGCCAACCTCAAAACCAGCGGGCGCATTTGAAATCCCGGCATCCGTTTCTGGGGGGGGCTCAGCATACCACCCGCCCGAGAAAAACGCGTCCTGGGTCAATTGAGGAAGGGATTTTGAAGCGCTGAGCCCCTGAAATTGGCCAGCAGCATCATTTCCCCACGCCACAACTTCTATTCCCGTTCAAGGCCGTTCAAGGCTGTTGGGAAAAACCAAAGCCCGCAACTTGGACCAGATTCTCAGTACCGCCCCCTGACAGCTAAAAAAAATGGACGGAAGACGCCTGACCACTTGGCCTGGTCTGCTCAACTGCCACGTCTCCAATCAGGCCCATTTTCATCGATGTTTTCGGGTGGTCTGGTGGCCCGTGAACCAAACAATACCGAAGCGCATCTGCCGCCACTGCAAAGCACCCTTCATCCCTAATCGGCATAACCACACCCGCCAGCACTTCTGTTCCAAAGCCGCGTGCCGAAAAGCCCGGAAGATTAAGAGCCACCAGCTCTGGTTAGCCAAGAACCCCAACGCCTACAAGGGATCAGCCAATGTGCAACGGGTCAGGGACTGGCGTGAAGATCATCCGGATTACGCCAAGCGATCCCGAGCCAAGCGTATGCGAGCGTGCAAACCGCAACCGTTACGAGATCTGTTACAAGATTCCGTGACGCGAAAAGCCTTGATAACTGGGCTCATCGCGGACCTCTACGGCTGTGCGTTACAAGATTCCGTGGAGAAAAAGATCCGCGCCCTGATAATGAAAGGAATGAAAATCCAGCTTGCGATGGCCGGACCAGAAGAGAAGCGCAGACTGCTTCGCACCCTTGCATGACGAAAGGCGACCCAGAGCCAGCACCTATCTTTGCCGCTGTGTACGTCAGGATGTCCACCGAACACCAGCAATACTCGACCAGCAACGAGATGGATGTGATTAAGGAGTATGCCAAGCGCCGGGAAATCCAGATCATCAAGGAGTACTCCGACGAAGGTAAAAGCGGGCTAAACATCGAGGGACGAGATTCCTTGGCGCAAATGATCCAAGACGTCAAGAGCGGTGAGGCGAAGTTCTCCTGCATCCTCGTTTACGACGTCAGTCGGTGGGGACGTTTCCAGGATCCAGATGAAAGCGCCCATTACGAATACATCTGCCGCAGCGCCGGGGTTGCGGTCCATTACTGTGCCGAGCAGTTCGAAAATGACGGCAGCCCTGTGTCCTCCATCGTCAAAGGGCTCAAGCGGGCTATGGCGGGTGAATACAGCCGGCAGCTCTCATCCAAGGTATTCAAGGGGGCGTGCCGTTTGATTAAAATGGGTTACCGACAAGGTGGCACTCCCGGTTTTGGGCTGCGGCGGATGCTGGTGGATCAAAGTGGCGAACGTAAGGCCATGCTGAAAATGGGCGAGCAAAAGAGCCTTCAAACCGACCGGGTGATACTTGTGCCGGGGCCTGAGGAGGAGATCAAGACCGTCCGTTGGATTTATCACTCGTTTTTGACCGAGGGCAAAATGGAGTCAGACATCGCAGGGCTGCTTAATTCTCAGGGCATTCGCACCGATTTTGGCCGGGCATGGACACGCGGCTCCGTCCACCAAGTCCTCACCAACGAGAAATACATTGGCAACAACGTCTATCATCGCACCTCGTTTAAGCTGAAGCTTAAGCATGTCACCAACCCTCCGGACCAGTGGATTCGAGCTGACGGTGCTTTTCAGGGCATCATCGAACCTGATCTCTTTTTCCGGGCTCGCGAGACTATTCTGGCCCGGAGCCAAAAACTCAGCGACGAAGAAATGCTGGAGAAACTGCGCGGGCTCCTGAGCCAACACGGCCAGATTAGTGGCATCCTGATTGATGAAGCGGAGTGGATGCCTTCAAGCACCGCCTTTCGGCACCGGTTCGGTAGCCTAGTCTCCGCATACCGGTTGATTGGCTACGACCCGCAAATTGATTACAGCTTTATCGAGATCAACCGCAAACTGCGCCGGCAACATCCTGAAATTGTGGCGTATGTCATTCGGCAGGTTCAGGCTCTGGGGGGAGTGGCCACCTGGGATGACAAAACAGACCTGCTCCACCTGAACAACGAGTTGCTGGTCTCGATCGTGCTGTGTCGGCACACCACCACCAGCACCGGCTTATCCCGCTGGCTGATCAGGCTTGATGCCGGCCTGAAGCCCGACATCACCATCGCCATTCGCATGGATGCCACAAACGACGGCATTCACGATTACTATTTGCTGCCAGCCATCGACATGACGTGGGAGAACCTGCGTGTTGCGGAGCAGAATGGTGTCTACCTGGATGCATACTGCTTCCAGACACTCGACTATTTCTTCGGCATGGCTGAGCGCATCAAGATCAAGGAAGCAGCATGAAAGACGAGATCACCATGATCCCGATCGACCGGATTCGTATCCTGAACCCGCGCCATCGTGATCCAAAGAAGTTCCAGCTGATTGTTCAGAGCATCAAGAATCTCGGATTGAAGAAGCCAATCCAGGTCAGCCCTCGCGCAGAACAGGAAGAGGGAGGCCCAGGATACGATCTGGTTTGTGGTCAGGGGAGGATCGAGGCATTCATGGTCTTGGGCTACGAGGAAATCCCGGCCATAGTGGTTGAGGTCTCGAAGGAGGACCGCCTGCTAAGGAGTCTGGTTGAGAATGTGGCGCGCAGGCATCCATCTCGCCAGGCGCTCATGATCGAAATCGACCGGCTCAAGGCGCAGGGCTACAAGAATAGCGAAATTGGGAAGAAACTGGATATTGATCACACATTGGTCGAAGGCTTCATCGCGTTGAAGAAAGCTGGCGAAGAGCGTCTGCTGGATGCGGCAATGAGCGGGAAAATCCCTCTGGGTGTAGCGATGGATATTGCCAAAACAAACGACGCAGAGACCCAAAGGGAGCTGCTAAAAGCCTACGAAAGCAAGCAACTCAATGGGGTATCCATTCGTTTGCTTAAGCGTCTCATTGAGCAACGACGCTTTATTGGCAAGCAACGTGGCAGCAAAGGGACAGCTCCGCAGAAACGGCTGACCAGCGCTGAGAGCCTGGTAAATGCATATCGACGTGAGAGCCAGCGCCAGAAGCTCATGATCAAGAAGGCCAAGCTGTGCGATGCCAAACTGGTGTTCATCGTCACAGCATTCAACAAACTCCTCGCCGATGAGAATTTCATAAACCTGTTGCGTGCTGAGGCCCTTTCGGAGATGCCTAAGTACCTCGGAGACAAACTCGTTGCCAGGTACAAGGAGGCTGCATGAGCAATCCAAAGATCGCATTCGAAATGAGGAAGATCCGCCTGTCGTTGGCCCAGATCCTCCCCGTGCGCCAGATTAAGGACACGCAGAAAAAGATCACTCGATACAAGACCATTCTCGCTTCCATCCAACAAGGCGGGTTGGTGGAGCCGCTCGTCGTGTATCCGCAAAAGGACAGCTCTGGCAAATACCTGCTGCTTGATGGGCATCTCCGTTACTTCGTCTTGAAAGATCTTGGTGAAACCGAGGTCGATTGCATCATTGCCACCGATGATGAAAGCTTCACCTACAATGCCCGTGTCAACCGGCTGAACCCCATCCAAGAACACAAGATGATCGTCAAAGCGGTCAACAACGGGGTAAAGCCAGAGAAAATTGCGGCCGCTTTGAATCTGTCGGTCGGGGCCGTAAAAGCATCCATGTCCCTCCTGGACGGTATCAACGCAGAGGCCGCTGATCTGCTGAAGGACAAGAGCATCTCCCCGAAAGCCATCCGCCTTTTAAAAAGGGTGACCGGTGTGCGCCAGATCGAAATTGCCGAGCTGATGGTAAGCGCGAACAATTTCACCGCAGGTTACGCTGACGCTTTGGTTCTTGGAACGCCAAAGGACCAACTGGCCAACGGGCTTTTCCACAAGGTCGGAGGCCAGAATGATGGGCAGATGAGCGCGGCGGTGAAAACTCACGGTGACTTCCTTTTCACTTACTTCCACGTCAGCCGGCATATCGATCAGATCCCGGAAAATC
>Ga0326727_10001461_pt1 | contig 87087 bp, 67 predicted proteins | sample MB2enrmetagenome_FD_207643 | JGI IMG/M metagenome (GOLD analysis project Ga0326727, IMG submission 207643) | Lab enriched peat soil microbial communities from McLean, Ithaca, NY, United States - MB29MY | ecosystem: Environmental > Terrestrial > Soil > Wetlands > Peat | place: USA: New York...
TTCGGAACTACATACACGGTTCCAGTGGGCAAAAATCCCGCCAGTGTGACCGTTCTCTACGATGGCAGCCGCGCTTATACGGCCAACCAGAGCGACCAAACGGTGACCATCGTGAACCTCAACTCCCACACAGTGGAAAAGACGCTACCCGTCTCGGGCCATCCGCGCACTGTGGTTTCAACCCAGAATTCAACCCAGGGCAAGATCTACGTGGCCTCGCCGGACAGCGATGTACTCACCCTGATTCGCACCGATCAGGACATTGTGGACACCACCTTGCTGTTGGAGGGCAACGTCGTGGATGTGCGCGTGAGCACGCAGAACGGCACGCCCGGAAACAACAATAACGTGAGCCGGCTTCCCGGTTATGGCCAGCCCTGCAACCTGCCGGGCGCCGCATCCACAGCATCGCTTGCTGCTTGTCAGGCCTTGCCGTAGAGCGTTCGTTTGAATGAGTGAAACGCCAGACAGCCAAAGAGGGTCTTTCCGCGAGGGAAGACTGTTTTGGCTGTTTTTGCGTCCGATTCAGCAACTGCCAGGCGGTGTTGGTTGATGTGTGAAACGATGGAAGGGATGCCTGCCGGCACAAAAATGCGCGTGGACCTGTTGCTGGTCGAGCGGGGGCTTGTTCCCAGCCGCGAGCGCGCTCGCTCGATGATTCTGGCCGGCCGGGTACTGGTCCGCGAGCAGAAGGTGGAAAAGCCCGGAGCGGCCGTTCCCGTGGAGGCTCCCATTCGCCTGCTGGGCGAGGATCAGCCCTACGTCAGCCGCGGCGGCACCAAACTGGCCGCGGCGCTTGCGCATTGGCCAATCGTAGTTCAGGAACGCGCCTGCCTGGACGTGGGCGCTTCAACCGGCGGCTTTACGGATTGCCTCTTGCAGCATGGCGCCGCTCACGTCACCGCCATCGACACCGGCTTCGGCCAGATCGCCATGAAACTGCGCATCGACCCGCGCGTCCGCCTGCTGGAGCGGACCAATGCGCGCCTGCTTGAGCCTAATGCGCTGGCTGCAGGGCAGGGAAGTCCTGAGCTTACGCTGCTGGTGATGGATGTTTCCTTTATCTCCGCCACGCTGCTGCTGGAGCCGGTCTTCGCCGCCGCGCCGTCGCTCACCGAAGCGGTCATCCTGGTCAAGCCGCAGTTCGAGGCCGGACGCGGGCACGTGGGCAAGGGTGGCATCGTCCGCGATTCCGTGGCGCACCAGATGGCCATCGACAAGGTTGCCGATTGCCTCCGCTCGCTTGGCTGGGAGGTAGTGGAGACCATTCCATCGCCCATCACCGGCATGGAAGGCAATCGGGAGTTCCTGCTCTACGCCAGGCAAGCGGGTAGTTAACTGGTTTCTGTGAACATTATGTAGTACATTGTTCGATATGAAATGCGTACTGCTTGGACTACTGCTAGTTTCGGTTCTGCTTGTGTCAGATCCAACTTCATTTTCACAACCACATCGTTCTACGCCGCAGTATTGGACGGAAACAGAGTCGGAAACGCTTTGGAGAACTCGTTACTCCAATGAAGATTACGGGTTTTACGTCCTGCTCGACGCAGGGACTATTGGTCACGGAACACATAGCCCGGCCTCAAACCATGGTTTTCTTGTCTCTTTGCCGGATGTGGGACGGGAACAGCCAGCATCAGCAAACGAGGAACGGTTCGTCTGGGTTGATGCGTCCTACAACATTTCGGAATATCAGACATTGTCCCGCGTTGCCTCCGAGCAGGTTCACATCATGGACGATGAGAGAGGCGCATCTCACGTCATAGAGCGCAAGTTTACAAAACTGGCAGGTCTCACGGCGATTTTGTTCAGGATCGAATACTCGTCCCCCAAAGGCACGGTGGTTGAGGAGCAGATCATTGCTTCGCGCTCTGGAATTATCTACACCATAGGGCTGCAAACAACGAAGGTAAAACTTGCCATTGACGAGGAACAATTCAGGAGAATACAGAGCGGATTTAAGCTACTCACGCTGCACAATGGGGCAGTGCCTCAATTGAGTATTCAGCCCGATCCGTTACACTAAAACCGCATGGTTCGCGTCGCGATAGTCTGCAAACCCGAGAAGCAAGAGCTAGTCCGGCTGCTGCCGGAACTGATCGCCTGGCTGCGCCAGCACGGCTATGAGCCGCTGCTCGACCTGGAGGGAGGGCAGTACACCCAGGAAGCGCCGTCTGTTGATCGCACCGCAATGCCCGCGCAGGCGCCGGCGCTGGTCATCGTGCTGGGCGGCGACGGAACCCTGCTTTCCGTTGCCTCCATCTTTGCCGCGGCCGGCACACCCATCCTCGGCGTCAATCTCGGCTTCCTCGGCTTTCTGACCGAGGTTCGCCTGGCCGACCTGTATCCTGCGCTGGAGTGCTGGCATGACGGCTGCCATGACATCGATGTGCGCGCCATGCTGCGCGCCGAACTGTGGCGCGGAGGCGTGCTGCACTCCGCCTACGAAGCGCTGAACGAGGCCGTCGTCTCCAAGGGCGACATTGCCCGCATGGGCGACTTCGCCGTCGAACTGGACGGCAAGAGCGTGGCCCGCTTCCGCGCCGACGGCGTCATCGTCTCCACCCCCACCGGCTCCACTGCATACACGTTGGCCGCCAACGGCCCTATCCTGACGCCCAGCGTGGACGCGATGGTGGTCACGCCCATCTGCCCGCATCTGCTAACCCTGCGGCCCATCGTGGTGCGCGGCGACGCCTTGCTCGCTGTCCGCGTTGAGGGCGTCGCCAATCCGGCGCTGCTCACCGTGGACGGCCAGAAAGCCATCGAGCTGCGGATGGGCGATGAACTCCGCTGCCGGCGATCCTCGCACACAGTCAACCTGATCCGCATGAGCGAAGGTGAATTCTTCGAGGCACTGCGCAGCAAGCTCAGCTGGGGCGAGAGGTAACCACCTGCGGTGGGGCAGCATTGGTTCGTGACTACCTACACTTGCGACAGAACAAGAGCGCCACAAGGATGGGGCGTCCAGACTTCAGGTACGGTGAAAAGTGTTACCGGCTGAGCTCGCCCAGCAGCACCCTGGCCTTGGCGGCCAGCGTGTGTGCGCCATCCACATCGCCGGATGCCAGCGCGGCCTTGGCTTCCTTCAGAAACTCTCTGATCTGCGCCGCTGTCTTCTGCTCCTGGTCGTTGAGCTGGCGTGTGATGTCGCCCAATCCGCGCTCCGTGGCTGCGATGGAGTTAACTGTTTGCTGCTGAAGGTCGGAGGCATCACCGGAGGAAAGCTGGCCGATGGCGCTTACTTCGGGGCTTTCGCTGGACGCCTGCTGTGTGCTGTTCGCCGCGGGCTTCCGGTGTTTTACCGGCGGCTTGGGAGGCTCCTGCTGCGGTTTCGGATTGGCGTTGGTGTCGGGCGCGGGGGCCTGGTTGGGAACGGTGATGACCGGAGGGGGCAGATCAGTGGGCGACGGCACAGGCTTGGGCAGAGGCGCATCCTCGATGGGCGGCGCGAGCGGCTCGACTTGTGCTTGATCGGTCTTGTGAAAGCACGCCGTCAGCAACAACGGCAGCAACCACGCAACACTCCTGGCAGGCAATTTCATCCCGCAAGCCCTTTCTCGTTTGCAGTACTCGCCGGCGGAAGATGCCGGCGTCCCCATTCCGCGGCGGCAAGAGGAATTCTCAACAGGAACTCCGCACCACGTTCTGTTTTAGATTGTACTTCCACACTTCCGTGATGGAACTGAAGAATTCGGTAGGTCATCGCCAAACCGATACCGCTGCCTCCGCTTTTGGTGGTGAAATAGAGGTCGAAGATTTTTTCCCGAATCTCCTCGGAGATGCCCGGACCCTCGTCGGAGACGCGCAAAACGGCCATTTTCCCCTCTTCTTCGAGAACCACCTCCAGCCGGCCGCCTTGCTGCATGGCCTGCGCGCCATTCTGAATCACGTTCAGCACCGCCTGCTTCAGCAGGTCCGCGTCAATATTAGCCATCAGAGGTTTGGACGGCAACCGGCTGACCAGTGTCACCTTGTGAGTGGAAAGCTCATCGGCGGCCAGCGCCAGCACATCATCGATCACCGGGCGCAGATCCTGTTCGCTGAGTCGCAACTCAACCGGGCGGGAGAAGTCCACCAGCGTCTGCACCACGCGGTCCAGGCGATGAATCTCCGCGTCGATCACCTCCAGATGACGAACCGCCGGGGCGCTGGCGTCGCCTAGCTTGGTCTTCAGCAGCTCCAGATGCACCACGATGGCGTTGATGGGGTTCTTGACTTCGTGGCCTACGCCGGAGGTCAGCCGGCCGATCGCCGCCATGCGCCGCGATAGCTCCAGCTCCGACCCGATCTCCTCGACCGACTCCAGGTCGTGCAGCGTCACCAGCGCGCCCAATCCCGGGCTAGTCCGGTCGTCATGAATCAAATCCAGCGAGACCTGAATGCGCCTTCCCGTCTCGGTGCGAATCTCCACCTGCGCCAGGGTAGTGCCCGCGTGGAAGGCCTCGCGCAGCATCTGGCCCAGCACCGTTGATCTGTCGAAAATCTCGCTCGCGTGCCGGCCCAGGATGGCGCCTCGATCGATAGCCAGGAAGCGCCGCGCCGACTCGGAGACCAGCACCGCCCGCCCGTCCCCGGTGAAGAGCAGGATTCCGTCCTGAAGATTGCCGAGAATCTGATCCAGATTCTCCTTCAGAGCGGAAAATACCTCTTGCACGTCGCGCATACGCTGGCCGATGAAATCGATCTTGTTGGAGACGCGCGCCGCTGTATCCTTTTTGGCCGCCTCTTCCTTCTCATCCTTATCGGCCGCCTCGCTGGCCGCGGTCCAGTAGTCGAGTTGCAGGTTGATGTCTTCCAACGGCCGCAGCGCCAGGTTGCTCAACAGGAAGGCCGCGATCAGAGCCGCACCCAGCACAACCTCCATCAGCGTGATGGTCGCCGAAAGCCACGGTTCATAGACGGCGCGCAGAAACGTCGTGCGCACTCCGACGTGTACTGTGGCGAAGGGCTGGCCATTGCGCTCCAGCGGCGCCACCACGTCATAGACCTTGGGTGGACCGAAGACCTCCTGCATCAACTCAATGGGATTGGCGTCGAGCAGCTCCAGGTAATCGGGCCGCTCCGGCAGCGGCTTGTCTTCGTTTTCGGGATTGGTGCTGAGCAGCGTGCCCAGCTGGCTGTCTCCGATATTGATGTCATAGACCGTGAGCGAGTAGCGGTTAACCGAGTCGATCACCGCCTGCAACGCCGTATTGTCGCGGACGGCCTCGGCCGCCAGGTTGCGCAACTGAGCCGGATTGCTGGGATCGACCTTGCGGTCCTTGAGCCCGGTCTCCAGCGCATTCTGCAAAGCAAAGCGCACCTGGTTGGCCACCAGCCGATTGGTGTCGTAGGACTGCTGCACGGCGGAATGGAGCAACTGGCTCACGTAGACCAGCGAAAGCAGCCCGGCAATCAGAAAGACCAGCAGGGTGATGGCCAGAACGAGTTTGGTCTTCAGGCGCATGGCTCAGGCCTCAGAATCTTCACGGGCTTGGCTGTACTCCTTGAGCTTGTTGTGCAGCGTCTTCGGGCTCACGCCCAGAATCTCCGCGGCGCGCGTCTTGTTCAGCCCGGTGGCTTCCAGAGTGCGCAGAATCAGCATCCGCTCGGCCTCATCCACGGTCGATCCAACACGCACTCCCACCACGCTCGCGTCGAAGGCCGGCGCGGCTTGGCTCTGCGCCTTGCCGAAGCCGGCGGGCAGGTGGCCCGCATCCAGAGGCGCTCCATCTGTGCCCAGAATCACCGCCCTCTCGATGGTGTTGCGCAGTTCGCGGCCGTTTCCCGGCCAGTCGTAGGCCATCAGCCGGTCCAGCATCGACGCGGCAATACCGGAGACGCGGCAGCCATGCTTCTGGTTCATCTCCTCCAGCATGACTTCGGCCATCGCTGGCAAATCCTCCATGTGCTCGCGCAAGGGCGGCATATGGACATTGAAGACGTTCAGCCGGTAGAAGAGGTCCGCCCGCAGATGGCCCTGGGCGACGGCCTGATTGGGATCGCGATTGGTCGCGGAGAGAACCCGTACGTCCACATCCTGCTCGGTGCGCGCGCCCAGGCGGCGCAACTTCCGCTCTTCCAGCACGCGCAGCAGCTTGGCCTGTGTCCCCGACGGCATCTCGCTAATCTCGTCCAGCAGCAGCGTGCCGCCATTGGCCAGCTCGAAGCAGCCGATGCGCCGCTCCACCGCGCCGGTGAATGCGCCCTTCTCGTGGCCGAAGATCTCGCTCTCGATCAGCGTCTCCGGAATGGCCGCGCAGTTGACCGCGACAAAGGGCCGCGACTTGCGCGGGCTCAGATCGTGCAGCGTTCGCGCCACCAGTTCCTTGCCCGTGCCGCTCTCGCCGGTAATCAGCACCGAAACGTTGGAGGGCGCAATCTGTTCGATCAGGCCGAAGATCTTGCGCATCGGCGTCGAACTGCCCACCAACGCGCCCAGCACGCCGCTTTCGCGCAAGCGCCGGCGCGCCACTTCTAGTTCAATTGCGGTCTCGCGCTGCTTTGTCGCGTTGGCTAGAATGGTTCGCAGCCGGGTCGCGTCCACCGGCTTCTGCAAAAAGTCGTACGCGCCCAGTTTCATCGCGTCCACGGCCAGTTGAATCGAACCCATCGCGGTGAGCACCACCACGGCCAGATGGGCGTTCAGGCCGGAGCCTTCGGCGGTGAGTTTTTCCAGCAGGCCAATGCCGTCCAGCCGCGGCATCTTCAGGTCGGTTACCACAATCGCCGGATCCCAGGCCAGCGCCTTCTCCCAGCCTTCCAGGCCGTCGCACGCGGTCTCGGTACGGTAGCCCCATCCGGAGATCAACTCCGCCAACCCCATCAGCGCATGGGGTTCATCTTCGACGATCAGAACCTTCACGGAGTTTTCCATGGCGTCTTCGATGCAGCGATACCTCAATCTACCTTTCTACCATGCAAAGCACCAAAACACCTCAAGGGCAGGTCGTGGTGCAGTTTCCGAATAGGCGACGATCCAATCAGAACTCGGAAATCAAGGTGTGTCGGATTTATTGCCTGCGATTTATTGGACTGGAAACCTTTTCAGCTCCGCATGCTTTCCTAGATCGAAATGAAGCACGACGTGACGGACGACCTCGACCGACTGCCCGTCCCGAATCATCGGCTTGAAGTGCAATCCAGCGAGATAGTCATGCATAAAGTTGTTCAGAGCGGGGTTGTCGGATATCGTATAGAACGGCTCCCGAATGTGGCCTTCACGGTCGATCACGAGATCGGTCCAGATGACCCCGGAGGCGCGAGAATTGGGCGGATCAAGCCACACAAGGGCAGGAGGCGGTTCTGCCAGATCGGTAGAGAGGTCGGTCGTTTCGAGAGCGATCAATGCGATTGGGTGAGGGTCGCCATCCGGGGCCGAAGCATCGAACCAGCCAGAGGGAACCGATGGCAGATCCTCCAGCAACACAATTGTCGCTTTCACCTCCGGGCTGCCGTGCGTGACCGTCCTTGGAACTTCGCGCCCGTGAAAGTTGGCATAGTCCTTGAACAATGCCCCCCAGCCCAGGCCACCATCGTAGAACAGAAGCCCGGTGGCTTCAGTAATGGCCACAACCTGCTTCGAAAGCTGCATGTCCATGGGGACAGGCTTTTCCCAATTCAGATAGATGCTTCCAAACATTGTCTTTGTCAGTTCCGGTGGTTCGCCGTGCATGGCGGCCGACTCCGCTGGAAGCGGATGCAGCAACGCACGCGCAATCGCGTCCAGCCACTCCGGCATATACTCGCCCTCATTCTTCTGCCAGACGCGTTCGCCGCTCACAATCTCAATCTGATGAAATCCGGGAGCATGCAACTCGCGACGGTATAGTCCCGGAGATTTCCACCATATTTCGATCTCTCCGGTTCGGTTCGAGGCTTTATCCCGTTCAAATGTAGGTGCGATCGTAGCGCGAAGATGGAAAGGATGCGTTCCGGGCTGATCGAGCGTGCTCTTTTTGGCAGCCTTATCAACGAGCTTCAACATATCCTCCGCACTGGCCGGATGGTACCCGGTAATCATGATGAGGAATGTCACAAATAATGCGACCCAATTTCGCATAAATACTCTCCAGCAAAAATCTTTATCGAGAGCGGTTTAGCAGAATAGTATCACTCCTGAGGCGAATTGCCAGGTTCAAGAGAACGTTTGCCCCGAAAACACTACGTAAAAGGTTCCGCCTGAATCACCGGCAATCCGGAAAATGCACCATTACTCAAAGGCAGATGCTGCAATTCATTGCGCCGGAGCGGGATATGGGACCGCTAGAGACGGCTCTGCCTCAGGCGTGGCGGCAATCCGCTCGGCTGTAGCCTTGCGGATCGCCGCCAGCGGACCGACCAGCCACACATCCTCGCGCGTCAGAACCATCGGCGCATGAAGACGGCCATATCGATCGAGCTTCCAGAGAAACGCTAATGAGCAGTAATCACGAAGAACATGATCCAGGGAAGAGCTGTCGCATCGTTCAAAAAATGGGCGACAATGGCCGGAACCAGGCTACGGCGTCCCAGAAGGTACGCAATGCCCCACATCATGCCTATAAATGCCACGGGCAGCGCAATCCCTAGCCAGGGAAGAAAGCCTTGATTCAAGTAGCCGGCATGCGAGAGTCCAAACGCCAGGCCCGGAATTATGACCTGCGTTACTTTGTCGTGCCCCGCTCTGGCGAATTCGGTCATAAGAAAAGCTCGAAACAGCACTTCCTCGCAGAAGCCGGCGGTGATTCCCATCAGAAGCGCTGCAACAAGGTGAAATCCAGTCGGCAAGAATGCAGATGAGATAGGGATGTGCATTCTGGGCAGGAACCGGAGATTGCTGGCGATAGAAAGAGTTGCAAATAGGAGTGCGAGGGCCCAGGCAGACCATCTCCCCAAGCTCCAAACGCCCAGGTCTTTGAAGGTGTATCCCCGCTTTCGCAATACGAACCAAAGCACGATTACGAAGAGCCACTCGACGATCACGCCTCCCATAATCCACAGCAAAAAGCGCTGCTCGCTGGAGCCATGAACTGCGGCGGGAACAGAAAGTGAAATCAGCTTGGAAACGGCCCAAATCGCAGAGGGTATTCCGAGAGCCAGAATCAGAGATTCCACCCAACATAGAAGCTGGCTGGGCGGTGCACTTGTCTCCTGAGTTCCTGAAATCTGCATATTCACTATCATGAACCTCCATCGGAGATGAGTTGGGACGGGAAGAGACGTTGCCTGTTTAGCAGTACGAGATTTCAAATGGAAAGTTCCGTCTTGAGGCACTTTTGGTGCGTGGCTATACGCTAAGAAAACATTTGGATGCCGTGGTTCCTGATTCTCGGATCGGGGAAGCTGCCGCACCGGTCCGAACAATGCCGCCCGCACTTCAATCTCCGCGCAACCAGTGAATCATATGCGGGAAAGGAGCAACGGACTCGGCTACGGCGCGTTTGGAATCCAAGGTGAGGCCCATCCATTGCAACAGCGGCACCCCGGCGTTGGCCTCGCGGTAAACTTCGATGAGTTTCTGGGCCGATCCCTTGTAGCCGGCAGAGTGGAAGACAGTCTCGGCGGGTAGTCCGAGGTGGACGGCAGCGGCATAGGACCAGGTCTGCGCGGCGATCTCGTCGCCCATATCGGAACCGGCATTCGAACCGGTGGAAGTGCGCTGTGCCGGCGGCATGATAGCCAGATGGCCTGCCTCATGCAGCAGATCGCCGGGGTAGAGCAGGCGCTCGGGGTCAACGACGAGGCCACCGGGTTCGAGCGAAACGCCGGGCAGAAAGGTCTCGCCGCCGAGAGGCGCCAGGCGCACGGAGAGGCCGATCTGCCGAAGCCAGTCGATGATCAGCGTTGCAGTGGAATCAAGCATCGAAGCTGAGTTTACTGGCTTACGCATTCGAGTGTCTCGATCGATTTGCACCTGGTCAGGGTTGCAGGCGGTTATCCCGCCTTTTCAGTCAGCTCCGCCCAGCGAGCATAGAGAGCATCGTTCTCGTGCTGCGCCGCGTCCATTTCCAGCAGCGCCTCCTGAAGCGCGGCGGCATTGGTCGCAATCTCCGGGTTCTCAACGCGCGCGTGAGCCGTTGCCAGCCGCGCATCGGAGACCTCGACCCGCTGCTCAATCGCCGCGAATTCGCGCGCTTCCAGGTAGGAGAGCTTCTTCTTGCCTCCGGCCTGCGTGGGCAGGGAATTGCCGGAGACGGTTGAGGCGGACGATACGCTCATGGTGCGGCCGGAGTTGTTCTGCTCGGCTTGCTCCTGTTCCTCGATCCAATCTTCCCACTGCCCATAGTCGGCAAAGCGCCCGGTGTGGCCACGCCCGTCCAAGCCCAGCACCGTCGAGGAGACGCGATTCAGCAGATAGCGGTCGTGCGTCACCAGCACCAGCGCGCCGGGAAAGTCGAGCAGATTCTCTTCCAGAATCTCCAGCGTCGGAATGTCCAGGTCGTTGGTCGGCTCGTCGAGCAGCAGCACATCCGCCGGCTCCAGCATCAGCTTGGCAATCAGCACCCGCGCACGCTCGCCGCCGCTCAGGTTTCTGACCGGCTGGTTCAACTGCTCGCTGGTAAAGAGGAAGCGCGCCGCCCAACTGGCGACGTGAACCGGCCGTCCCTGATAGTTAATCCCGTCCCCCTCAGGTGCCAGTGCCCGCCGCAGGGTAAGGCTCTCATCCAGCTCGCGCATCTGACTGAAGTAGACCATCCGTAGCGCCTCGGCCCTGCGAATTGAACCCTGAGCCGGCTCGATTTCGCCGCGCAGCAGCCGCAGCAGCGTCGTTTTGCCGCTGCCGTTCGGCCCCACCAGCCCTACCTTCATGCCTGCCGTGAGGATGAAATTCAACCCGCTGAAAAGGCGCCGTCCGGGCAGCGGCTTTCCCGGCTCGTCCGGCACTTCACCCGGCACATCGCAGGCCACATCCTTGAACTCAACCAGCCGCTTGGTTTTGCGCAGGCTGGCGTCGAAGTCGATCCCCACCGTCGAAACCGCGGTCCGCGCATTCATCTCCGTTAGCTGGGCGATCATTGAGTTGGCGGTGTCGATGCGCGCCTTGGATTTGGTCGTCCGCGCCTTGGGTCCGCGCCGCAGCCATTCAATCTCGGTCCTCACACGGTTGCGCAGGCTCTCCTGCTGGCGGCTCTGAGACTCCAGATAGGCCTGCTTTTCTTCCAGAAAGCGGCTGAAATTGCCCTTCACGCAAAAGAGCCCATCTGCAAAGATACGATTGAGTTCGATAATCTGACTTGAAGTAGATTCGAGGAAATAGCGGTCGTGGCTGACGGTGACGGCAGCAAACGAGGACGAGGTCAGCAGCTCCTCCAGCCATTCGATCCCGGCCAGGTCGAGGTGATTGGTCGGCTCGTCCAGAAGCATCACCTCCGGCTCCGAAACGAGTGCTTCGGTAATTGCCAGCCGCTTGCGCCAGCCACCGCTTAGCGCGGCCGCCCCTGTGTTGAGGTCTGCGAAGCCGGCGCGGCCACTCAGTTCACGCAGACGGCCTTCGCGCTCCGATTCGTTTACTTGCGATGTGGCCAGTGCTGCTTCCAAGACCTGCCGGACGGTGAAGCCGGCGGCAAAGCGCGAGTCCTGCGGCACGTAGGCGGCGCGGGCGCGCTTGCGCACCGCCAGCTCGCCTGAGTCCGGCTCGACCTGCCCGGCAAGAATAGCCAGCAGCGTGGATTTGCCCGCGCCGTTAGGACCGATCAGCCCAATCCGGTCGCCCTCTTCAACGGTGAGCGAGATGTTCTGAAAGAGCGGCTTGGCACCGAACTGCTTGGTGAGCGACTGCGCGTTGAGAATAGGAGGCATCTCTCACTAGAGTACCGTGCCACACTGTTGTAGGCAGGGTTTTGAGCTAGTAGCCGAGTGAACTGAAGCTGGGTTTTACTCGGTTTCAATTGCAGGCAGTTTGGACAGAGAAGAGGCTCTTCGATCTATACTTCCCCTGTTAGAGTTCTTGAGAAGGAGCAAACCCATGTCATCGCCCGCCGTTGCCTACGCCCGTGAGAACCATCCCCGCTTTTTGAGTGAACTGAAGGATTTGCTGCGCATTCCCTCCATCTCCACGCTGCCGGAGAACAAGGCCGACTGCCGTCGCGCCTCCGAGTATCTCCTGGCCGAGCTGACGCGAATCGGCTTCGAGCACGCGCGACTGCTGGAAACCGAGGGCCATCCGATGGTCTACGCCGACTGGCTGCACGCCGACGGGAAGCCCACCGCGCTCTTCTACGGCCACTACGATGTCCAGCCTACCGACCCCGAGGACGAGTGGCTTTCGCCGCCCTTTGAGCCGACAGAGCGCTACGGCAACCTCTATGGCCGCGGCACCTGCGACGACAAAGGCCAGGTCTGGGCGCAGATCAAGGGCCTTGAGTCGCTGCTGGTCTCGACGGGCAAGCTGCCGATCAACGTGCGCGTTCTCTTCGAAGGCGAAGAGGAGGTGGGAGGGGAGGGAATTGAAGCCTTTGTCGCCTCCAAACCCCCGGAGTTGAAGTCGGATTTTGCCCTGATCTCCGACACCGAGCTCTTCGCGCCCGGCCTGCCTACCCTGTGCGTCGGCCTGCGCGGCATGATCTATACAGAATTGGAAGTCCGCGGCGCCAAGACCGATCTGCACTCAGGCATGTACGGCGGCGCAGCGCCCAATCCTTTCGTCGCCATTGCGCAAATCCTGGCCAAGCTCAAGGACGAGGACGGCCACATTCTCATCCCCGGCTTCTACGACGGAATCATCCCTCCCAGCCCTGAGGAACTCAAAGCCTGGAGCAGCCTGCCCTTTGACGAGGAGCACTACCGCCTCACCGAGGTCGGCTCGCGCACCTTGGTGGGCGAGGCCGGCTATAGCGTGCTGGAGCGCACCTGGGCGCGGCCTACGCTAGACGTGCACGGCATCCCCGGCGGCTTCATTGGCGCGGGCGCGAAGACGGTGATCCCGGCTAAAGCCTTGGCTAAGGTCTCCATGCGCCTGGTTCCCGGTATGACTCCGGCCAAGACCTTTGCCCTCTACAAAGATTACGTCGAGAAGATTGCCCCCGCCGGCGTCGATATCGAGGTGCGGCTGATTCACTCCGGCGACCCCTGCCTGGTTAGGGTCGACAACCCCTACATTCAGGCTGCCACCACCGCCCTGCGCGAAGTCTGGGGCGAGGAGACGGTCTTCATCCGCTCCGGCGGCTCCATCCCCATCGTCGGCGATTTTGACCGAAATCTGGGCATTCCCAGCGTGATGATGGGCTTCGGCCTGCCCGACGACAACATCCACGCCCCCAACGAGAAGTTCTGCCTGAAGAACTTCGAGTTGGGCATCGAATCGATAGTGCGGTTCCTGGAGGAAGTTGGCATATAAGTTGTTGTCCTAGAGCCTGTTATGAACTTCCGTGTTGCTGGCGCGATTTTCGCCGCAACCCGGAGGACTGGGGCTATTTTCCCTCATTTCTTCGTCATTCGTCACTTCACGTTCCTTGAACTGATATAGATTCGCTCCAAGCACGTCAGTGGAAAGTTTATTACACGCTCTAGGTCGTCTAATCGAACACGGGCGCACAGGCCAGTGATTTGCCAACCCGCTCGAGCAAAATTTTCTTGATTTTTAAAAAAATGTTGAAGTATTATTTTGTTAATTCGTGTTGGCTTCCCCTCTGCCCATCCCGAATGTCCTCCGCAAGTCCCCGCAAGTAAAGGTAAAACAAGTTTCAGTGAATAGGAACGGAGACTGTGTCCCTAATCCGCAGGCTTGGATCGCGATCGCTTCCAAGCCAGCCTAACAATTCCCTGGAGGTTGTAATGAATTCCCTTGCTCTGCTCAAACGAGTCCTTGTTGCCACGGTGGGTATGATCGCATTTTTGGCTATCGCTCGTCCGGCCGCCGCAGCCCCCTTCTACTTCTACGTCATCACCGCTCCTCCCGACTGGGTTGATTTCGGCAATCCCCAGGCCCCTGCTGGCTGGAGCGCCTTAACCGCCCTCGCAGCAGGGGCTCCCGCCGCGCCTGAGAACTATGTATCTCTCGCCCTCCAAGGTTACCCTGGCTATTGGTATGCTTACGATACCTTCTTAGGCGAGTCCAATGGCTTCATCGGAGCTGATGTTTCCGTGCCTACGGCGCAATGGGTAACTCCTGCTGCCTACACCTGGCTCGATACTGGACCGGCCGGCAGTGGCGGGCTCGCCTTCTTCAACTCCTTCAACCCGTTTACAGGCATCTATTACGCCAACATGCTGATTGTGCTTGACCCGTTTAGTTGCAGCGCCAGCGTGTGCCTCAGCGATTTCGAAGCCGATCTTGGCAGCACCTCCGGCTTGCTGACGCCCTCCTCAGTCTCCCTAGACGGCAACGGCGACCCTGTGGGGATAACACTCCCGAACGACGGCGAAGATCCGAGCGTTGCACCTGATCTCTTGGGCACCAACTATTTCGGCTCGGGCTCTCAATTCGTCACTCCTGAAGGGCCCACCGCGACCTACCTGCTGCTTGGCATCTTTATGTTTGGGGCTGGCGTCTTCTTTCGGCGGCCGAGTGCCAAATCTTTATCCGTCAATCAATGAGAGTTCCCCCATCCTTTCCGCAGTCTAATTGCAGAAAGGGTGGGGATCAACGAACCTCAACCCGCCAAGAGCCGGGTTCTCGCTTCTGAGACCATGGAGTCCAGTCGACAGACTTTGTAAACCTCGCGCTGGTGGGCGAGGTGGGCTATCGCATGCTGGATCGTACCTGGGCACGGCCCACGCTGGACGTACACGGCATCCCCGGCGGCACTATCCCCATCGTCGGTGACTTAGACCGCAATTTGGGCATTCCCAGCGTGATGATGGGCTTCGGCCTGCCCGATGATAACATCCACGCCCCCAACGAGAAGTTCAACTTGAAGAACTTCGAGTTGGGCATCGAATCGATTGTGCGCTTCCTGGAAGAAGCTGGACGATAAAACAGGCGCACCCAGGTTTCAATCGAGACCTGGGTGCCCTGTGCCCTACGAATCATTCCTTGCGTTTTCCCCTCAGAACCGGTAAATTAGCGCCAGACATATCCAGAAACATGGATTATCCCTCTGGATATATCGGTTCCCCGATCAGGAATTGAAGCACTGGCGTTCTTTTGGTTGCCCAGGTCACAGGAGATGCGATGAATCGCGTGGCCAGCACTTCCTTCCGTGCATTAGCTCTCAGCCTTTTTTTTGCCGTTCTGACCGGATGCAATTCCCACAGCGGGGGATCTTCTTCCGCGCCGACGATCACCAGCTTTGCAGCCAATCCTACAGCGATTACGGCAGGCGGGTCAGCAAGTCTGACGGGGGTCTTTTCGAACGGCACGGGCGTCATCACGCCGGGCGATCTTACCGTCTCAAGCGGCACGGCGATCAGCGTTACTCCCACGGCTACGACGACTTATATTCTCACGGTCACAAACTCTGCAGGCGTCACAGCCACGCAAACGGCTACCGTCACGGTCAACGCTGCGAATCCGGCCGCGCCCACCGGGCTTTCGGCCGAGGCGGGTAACGCTACTGTTGCGCTGAGTTGGACCGCCTCCGCAGGCGCGACCAGCTACAACGTCTATCGTGGGACAACCGCAGGCGGCGAAAGCACGACGGCGCTCGCTACCGGCATCACCACGACCACCTACACCGATTCGACCGCGGTCAACAACACGACTTATTACTACAAAGTCGCCGCAGTCAACGAGGCCGGAACCAGCCCGATGTCCAACGAGGCATCGGCCACGCCAGAGCTTGCCAAGCCAACCATCAGCTCTTTCACGGCTAATCCCACAAGCATCGCTTCTGGATCCAGCAGCACACTGAGTTGGGCGACAACCGGGGCGGGCAGTATCGCCATCACGCCGGGGACGTTCACATCGACGGCAGCAAGCGGTTCGACGAGCGTGAGTCCAACAGCTACGACTACATTCACGCTGACTGCTACCAATACTGCCGGCTCGGCCACGGCCACGGCAAAAGTCACTATCACGACGTCCGGCGGTCCATTGACGATCACCACCACGTCATGCCCAGGCGGAACACAACTCGCAGAGTATGCAGGATGCACCATCGCCGCCAGCGGCGGTACTCCGCCCTACACGTATTCGCTCAGTTCGGACGTCACCGACTATCCACCATTGCCGGAGGGGATGTCACTCGATGCAACGACGGGGGTCATCAGCAGCTCGCTGATCGGCGGCCAAGGCACGTATATTCCCGAATTTGTGGTTACGGATTCGACAGGCGCACAGGCGACTCAGGAGATCAGCTTCGCCATCAATGGCAGCAACGCATTCCTCGCCAGCATCTTTCCGTCAACCTCCATCTTTCACCATCGCGTGGATGCAGCCACCACCGGCTTGCCCGTGGATACTTCACCCGCGGCGCCCATCGACCCTCCCTATGTGACATCGACGGTCAAGCCGTTCTTCGGCGATGAGTATGCCAACTTTCCGAATGGAATACCGGCCATTGAAGTTCCATACAACCAGCCGGACGTATCGGTCTCAACGACCGTATATCAGTCCTATTTCACCTCCGGTCCGATTCCGGCTTATGCTCCGGTGGAAGGTACCGCCAACTCGGTTCTCTCGGGTGGAGACGGGCACGTTCTGGTCTACGTGGAGGCGGGCGGTGGAAATAAACCCGCGGAGTACGAAATGTGGCAGGGAATCTACGAGGGCGGTCCCTGGAGCGATTCCTCAAACGCGCTTTGGCCCGACGTAACCTCGAATGCCCTGACGCCGCAAGGGAATGGGACAACCGATGCCGCCGGACTTCCGGTTGCGCCTCTGCTGGTCAATGCCGACGAAGTCATCGGGACGGGCACGCCCAGCGCGCCCAACGGCGCGGTTAAGCATCCCATCCGATTCACAGTCAACCACATGTTGCACTACTGGGTCTGGCCTGCTACGGAAACCGCAGGCTACGGGAGTTGCACGGATGCCGGAGGGAGTTCCATTCCCGTGGGATCGGAGCTCGCTCAATCTGCAAGCACGGCAACTTCAAGTGTTCCTTATCCCGCAACGTGCAGTATGTCTGGAGCGGCCGGAGAGATTTATCGGCTAAAAGCTTCCGTGGCGACTCCCTCTTGCGCCGCCACAAGTCCACAAGCGGCCATTATCATCACCGGATTCCGGAATTATGGAATCATCCTGGCCGACAATGGAGACACCGGGGGCTTGATCGGCACGGCCGACGCCCGCTGGAATAACGATGATCTATCTTGCCTGAGAAGCCTCATTTTGTCAGATTTCGAGCCGGTGAACGTCTCGAGCCTCATGGTCAGCACTGACAGTGGAGCCACCAGCAAGTAGCCACGATGCCGGGTGCCCCAAGGTTCGGATATTCGGATCTGGGAGACGACGAACCACGAACCTCAATCGGTTATCTTTATGAGAAGAGCTGGGTCAACCAGCCACGATGAGAGCCGTTGTCGACAATTCCGTTATTGTCTCGGCGATGTGCCGCCGGCATTGAGCCAATCGCACCGCGTTCACCGTCTTGTATTAAGGACGGAGAGTTTTTTCCGGAGGGGCATGATGGAGCCGGACGTGATTCGTGCTGAAATTGAACGAAGAAAGAAACGAGCCATGGACCTCAAAATTAGAGAGGCGCTGTGGTCTCTCTATCACTCCCACCTCAGTCACTATGAGACTTTAATTCATGAAGACCCGGAACTCCTGTGCCCGGATGTCAGTGAATCGATCAAGACCTCCGATAAGAGTGTTGAATTCTCGTTGAGGCAATCGATCTATCGCATTGTCTATACCGAGGGGCCCAAGGTCAGACATGAAACTCTTGGGAGGGGGGAATTATTAGGAGAGAGCATCGTTCCTGCCATGTTGGATCTTAGCGTTGATGACCAGCGCGTGTTCAAGTTTGAGATCAAGAGAAGCACTCGCTTCTTGGAGGATGGGCCGGCTTGGAACGATGATATGGGAGATATCACATGGTTTATTGAGGGGCCGTGGGTTCCGGATCTGACTGAACTATTGAAGAGAATTAGGGCGCACGAGAAAAGTGTGCGGGATCGGCGAAGCATTCCAAAACTCGAGGCGATGAAGAAGCGTTTCGGACTTTAAGCCATGGCCTCATATTCAGCAATTGAAGAGTAGGGCAACGTCCCGGGCGAGTGGCGCAGCTCCAAATTGTCGGAGCAGGAAATCCAACCACTCTAAGTCGGCCTTGCCGTTCAGCAAGCTGGACAACGTGGGCCGGGAGACGCCAAGCGCCGCAGCCGCCTTGGCCCCAATCGCGTAATCTGAATCTACGGCCATGTTCGACACCAAGATCAACAAAGACCCGACCGAAGCGCCGACTCAAGCGCCTGAGCCGATCATCTCCTTCAGCCATGTCGGCATCTCCTTCGATGGCCGATCGGTTCTGGAGGACGTGAGCTTCTATGTGAATAGCGGCCAGACTCTCTGCATCCTGGGACGCAGCGGCGTGGGCAAGTCGGTGGCGCTGCGGATGCTGATGGGCTTTCTCAAGCCCGATGAAGGTTCCATTCGCGTCGAAGGCCAGGAGATTACCACACTGAGCGAAGAGGGTCTGCGGGCCATCCGCAAGCGCGTCACCATGGTCTTCCAGAACGGCGCGCTCTTCGATTCGCTGAGTGTGCGCGAAAACGTGGCCTTTCCGCTGCGCGAACGCGGCGGCCTCACGGAGGAGCAAATCCTGGAGAAGGTAGACCAGTTGATCAACGTGGTGGGCGCCGAGGACGTGGTCGATGCTTTGCCGGCCAGCCTTTCCACCGGACGTAAACGCGCAGTGGCCATCGCGCGCGCCCTCGCCTCGGAGCCCGAGGTGGTCCTCTACGACGAGCCAACCACCATGGTCGATCCCATCATCGCCCGCCGCCTCGGCGATCTGATCGAGATTCTCCAACACCATCTTGGCAAGACCAGCATCGTCGTCACCCACGATATGCGCTTTGCTGAGCGGATCGCCGACCTGGTGCTCTTCCTCCATCAGGGGCGGGCGCAGTATTTTGGCCCGCTCAAGGGCTTTCTGGCCTCTCCCGACCCGCATATTCAGCAATTTCTTGCCCTGGACGCCTACTTGTTACCTTCGGAATAAGGAACTCCTTCAATCCGTAACCGAGGCCAAACGATTTTTTCTTGCAGCAATTTGGCAACCTGGGTCATCCTATCTATGTAGGGTTCGGTCAGACGAATCGCAATTTTGAGAAAAACTCAAGATTGCGGCTAGACCTTAGCCGGATTATTGTTTTACAATCAGATATTCTCAATGGTTTGCGCTACACCGGGCTGGTTCCAGGTTCGCGGTGAAGCTCATATCCCCAATTTGGGCCGACTCAGGTAAACCAGTTTCACCTGGGCCTTCACCACAAGTTCTAGCTGCAATTGACTGGCTATTGCGGCAGACGATGCACAATTGATTTCATGACTGGGCAGGATGAGCCCGGCATGGTCCGAATAGATTGCCTTGGCTTCTTTAACGTTGTGTGTTTCTAACAACAATGGAATGAACATTTTCCCCGAATATTAATCGAGGTCTGCGATAACTATGGCAACATCTGATTTCTGGCAAAGGGTATCCGCATCGGTGTCTTCTCCCCAGGAATGGGCGGGAGCGTCGGCTGGGGAAGCAGCGCGCGGGCCGCGAGGCACGACCCAACTCTGGATGATCCTGGATGTGATTATAGTAATATGCTCTGCGGTTCTAGCCACCCTCTATAGAGAACATGTGGGCCTGGTGAACGATGCATGGGGATTCTGGCACGGCGAACTGATCAATGGCCGTTCCATGGGAATCCTGATGACCCTTTTGGGCTTCTACGCAATATCGCTGGTCATTACCAGCCGCCGTTTGAATCTTTATTCACCCACCAGACTCAACAGCATTCTGCTGGAGCAGCGCCTTAGCATTCAGGCCTGCCTCACCGCCGGTTTATTGCTCACCGGCACGCTTTACCTGATTCATGCCGAGGACATTTCCCGTGGTATCGTGCTGCTCACGGTGGGTCTGGTCACCATCCTCCTCAGCGTGCGTCGCCTGGTTTATCGCCTCTATCTATACCGCAGCTTTGAACGCGGAGTCGGGACACGCAACATTCTCATCGTGGGCACCGGGCCAGAGGCGCAGGCCTTGCGTCATCATCTGGATAGCATTCGCCATCTGGGATATACATTCAAGGGCTTCATTGAAATCCCCGGCTCCTCTCCTAATAAGGCTTCGGGCCAAAGCGACGTGGTGGGCACTCTCGGTACTCTCTTCCAACTCGCGCGCAAGCAGTTTGTGGATGAGATCTTCTTTGCCGCCCCGTGTGAGCGCAGCGTCGTTCAGGACGCCCTTTCGCAGGCACGCACCTACGGCGTGGACCTTCGGATCGTCCCTGAAATGTACGATGGCCTCACCTGGAACAATTCCATCGAATACGTGGGCCAGTTCCCGACCATTCCGCTGCACCGCGGCCAGGTGCCAGAAGTGGCGCTGGTATTCAAGCGCGCTTTTGACTATGTCTTCTCCATCCTCGCATTGATCCTTCTTTCGCCGGTGCTGCTGACCATTGCCATCGCCATTAAGCTGGATTCCCCCGGCCCGGTCTTCTATCTTTCTGAGCGCATCGGCAAGAAGGGCCGCGTCTTCCGCTGCATTAAATTCCGCACCATGGTCCGCGACGCTGAAAAGAAGCGCGCCGGCATGATGCACTTGAACGAGCGCGAGGGCGTGCTCTTTAAGATCTCCGACGATCCCCGCATCACCAGACTGGGCCGCATTTTGCGCAAATATTCCCTGGATGAGCTGCCCCAGTTCTTCAATGTGCTGCGCGGCGATATGAGCGTGGTTGGTCCGCGGCCGCCCATCGGCAGCGAAGTGCGCGAATACAAGCTGAGCCACCTGCGCCGGCTCGACGTGACCCCCGGAATCACCGGCCTCTGGCAGGTGCAGGCCCGTCAGGACCCCTCCTTCGACAGCTATATCTCGCTGGATGTGACCTACATCGAGAACTGGAGCATCTGGCTGGACTTTCATATTATCCTGCGCACCATCGGCGTGGTCTTTGAAGGAACCGGAACGTAAATGTAGCTTCTATCCACAATCGGCTGGAAATTCAGTGAAGCTGACCTGGGTAGGAACCGCGTGAATCGAATGAGGAAACCCATGGAGTCGACCCTGCGCAAGCCGGCCTTCGTGGCCGGACACGCCATCCCCAAAGTCACCACGATTCTTTTTTGGGTTTTTACCGCGCTCTTTTGCCTGGAGATGAGCTTCACCGCTTACTACGAGCTATTGCCACAGGGGGCGCAGGCATTCACCCGCCTCGGATTTCCCAACGGCGACTTCCGCTGGGAGCTTTCATTGGCCAAACTAGTGGGCGTGGTCGTGCTACTCATCCCCCTGGTCCCTGCGCGGCTCAAGGAGTGGGCCTATGCCGGCTTCGCCATCAACCTTATTTCGGCGATTATTGCCCACCTCTCCATAAGCGATCGTCTGCTGGCGTTTGTCCCGTCGACACTTACCGGCGTGCTATGGGCGGCATCGTATTTCTTCGGGCGCCGCCTGCAGGCCTTGCGGACGAATCAATCCTAGATTGAAGGAACGCGACGGGTGTAAGCAAACCTGCAACGAAGTGCACGCAAAGGTCGGCCGGGCGCACTTCGGCCGCCACGGCGTCCACGGGATTAAACTAGAAGTGTGAAGATCGCCCTGGCACAGATCAATCCGACTGTCGGAGATTTCACCGGCAATCTAGAAATAATTGTCGCGGTCAGCCGCCGCGCCGCCGCTCAGGGCGCGCGGCTTACCGTCTTTTCCGAACTGGCCCTCTGCGGCTACCCCCCCGCAGACTTCCTGGAAAAGCCCAGCTTTCTCGCCCGCTGCCGCACGGCCGTCAATGAACTTGCCTCGGCCACCCGCGAGTTGTCGACTGCTGTGCTGGCGGGCGTGGCCCTGCCGGCCGAGCGCGAGAGTGGAAAGCCTGCCGTCAACGCTGCCGTTCTACTCGATGGCGGGCGCCTGCTCCTCGAACAGCACAAGCGACTGTTGCCCTTCTACGATGTCTTCGACGAACAGCGCTACTTCGCCCAGTCGCGGCCACAACAGGTGGTCGAGCTGGATGGCCTCCGGCTGGCGATTACCATCTGTGAGGACGCCTGGAACGACAAGAGCTTCTGGTCACGCCGCTTCTATGCCGTCGATCCCATCGAAGAGCTGATGCGCCAGCAGCCCGCAGTGCTCATCAACCTCTCCTCGTCGCCCTTCTGGCACGGCAAACGCGCCATTCGCCGCCAGATGCTAGCTGCCATCGCGCGAAGGAATGGCGTGCCGCTACTGCTTTCCAACCAAGTGGGCGGCAACGACAGCTTGATCTTCGACGGCTCCTCGATGGCCCTCAATGCGAGCGGAGAGCTGATAGCCCAGGCCGCCTCCTTCGAAGAGGACCTCATTGTCGTTGACCCCTTTAATGCGCCGGTCGTGCCAGCCCCGGAGGAGGACGACACCGAAGCCGCCTACCGCGCTCTGGTTCTTGGCACCCGCGATTATGTGCGCAAGTGCGGCTTCAAGACAGCTTTAGTGGCTTTAAGCGGCGGTATAGACTCCGCGCTGGTGGCGGCCATCGCGACCGAGGCTCTGGGAGCGGAGAACGTGCTCGGCATCGGAATGCCAAGCCCGTATTCATCCAAAGGCTCCATTGACGACAGCAGGGAACTGGCAGCCAACCTCGGCATTCGTTTTGAAGTCATCCCCATCAGCGGCCTCTTTACCGAGTTCACCCGAGCCTTGGAACCGCTTTTCGCGGGTACCAGTCCCGACACCACCGAGGAGAACATCCAGTCCCGGATTCGCGGCTGCCTGCTTATGGCTCTCTCCAACAAGTTCTCCGCGCTGGTGCTCACTACCGGCAACAAATCGGAGATGGCCGTGGGATACTGCACACTATACGGCGATATGGTTGGCGCGCTGGCCGTCATCGGCGACCTGGTCAAGACCCGCGTCTACGCCGTCTGCCGCTGGATCAACCGGGGCAGGGAAGTCATTCCCCACTCAATCCTGGAAAAGCCGCCCTCCGCGGAGTTGCGCCCGGACCAGAAGGACACCGACTCGCTTCCGCCTTATGAAGTCCTTGATCCCATTCTCGAAGCCTACGTCGAACGCTATGAGACCCCGGAGCAGATCGCCGGCGCAAACCAGATTCCCCTGGAGCTCGTCCAACAAGTGGTGCGCCTGGTCGAGCGCAGCGAGTACAAACGCCAGCAGGCCGCGCCGGTGCTCAAGGTCACCAGCAAATCCTTTGGCATGGGCCGCAGATTTCCCATTGCCGTCAAAGTGCAGGTGTAAGCTAGATGTTGGGAGCCTTCCCGCAGTTTAGCTTTTCACAGTAGAAGGAGAAACAGCTTGATCCGTCCGTTGATTCGTATTGCCAGTGCTTTGGCACTGGTTGCTCTGTCCCTGCCTCTCTTCCAGGCCTCCGCCCAGCAGGATGTGCCCGCGGCGCCCGCGCAAGCCCCATCCTCGCCGGCTCCCGCCGCGGCGCCCGTGTTTCCCAAGCCCGATCCCGCAAATTTCACAGCCGCGTCTCCTACCAGGGAGGTCGTCAATGCCTTTGTCCAGGCCAGCTGGGGATTCGATGACAGCCGCGTCTGGGAGGTCTGGTCAATCAAGAATACTCCGGCGGAGGGCGTCAGCAGGGTATCCATCCTGGTTGGCGATAAGAGCGGCAAGCAAAAGCCCGCTGTCGTTGAGTTTTATGTTATGCCCGACGGTAAGCACATCATCGCACAGAACGATATTATTCCTTTCGGCGAGCATCCCTACGCGGAATACCGCGCCATAGCGCAGAAGCGCGCCGATGGCCCTTATCGCGGCTCGGCCATGAAGGACCTGGAGATTATTGAGTTTGCCGACTTCCAGTGCCCCCATTGCAAGGATGCGCAGGCCAACATGGATAGACTGGCGGTGGATTTTCCCAAGGCCCGCATTGTCTTTCAGACCTTTCCACTGGAGAGCATCCACCCCCAGGCCGCGCGATCGGCGGCTTATGGCGTTTGCGTCACCAAGCAGGGAGGAAGTAACGCTTTCTTCACATTTGCGTCGGCTGTCTTTGATGGCCAGGAGGGATTGGCGACCGAGGATGGCGCCACTCTGACCCTAAATAGCGCGGTAACCAAGGCCGGCCTGGACCCGGCCAAGATCGCTGAGTGCGCCGCTACCCCCGCGACTATTGCCGCAGTGGATGCTCAGGTGAAGCTGGCAGCGGATCTAAACATCAACCAGACTCCCACTTTAATGATCAACGGCCGCCAGACTCTCGCCAACGCTCCCTACGAGACACTGAAACAGATCATCCTGTTTCAGGCCAAGATGGACGGCGTCGCAGTTCAGTAAGTTTATCTGAGTCAAGGCATGAATTGAAGCCCCATCGCCAGTGCATTCCGATCCACGGGGTTGCGCCGGCGATAGGGTCTTGCTTTGTTCGGGAATCAGGCAATGTGCCAGCTATATCAATAGAGACGATGTCTGATAACGTATATTCTGTATACTGAACCGTGATCAACCAGCTGACGTAGTAGCCATCAGAAGAATTCTAACCATTTTCCACTCCTTCCCCGTCGAAAGGACTGCCAGCATGCATATTGCCGACGCTCAGAAAGATGTTCGCAGCGTATTCCTCGGAGGATTCCCAGGACAGCTAGTATCCAGCATCATTTGGTTTGCTTCAGCCGCTGCACTCACCTGGTATTCATTCCGTTCTGGAGTTGCGATTCTGGTTTTTGGCGGGATATTCATCTTTCCGCTGACACAATTACTTCTTCGCCTGATGGCCCGTCCGCACAGCCTTCCCAAGGGGCATCCCATGAATGGGTTGGCAATGCAGATTGCCTTTACTGTTCCGTTGTCAATTCCACTCGTCCTGGCGGGCGCGTTGTACCGCCATGCCTGGTTCTACCCTGCCTTTATGATCGTCGTTGGCTGCCACTTTCTTCCGTTTATCTTTCTCTATGGAATGTGGCAGTTCGGTGTGCTGGCAGTTCTGCTGATTGGATCTGGACTGCTTATCGGACTCTTTCTTCCGACCGCACTTGTCCTCGGAGGGTGGCTAACCGCTGCGCTTCTCCTCGTCTTTGCCTTCGTCGGGCGCAAGGTTGCTCTCTCTGAGCGTGATTAAAGGCTGAACAACATCTAGTCCGTCGTAACCGAACTACATCTTGTACCGCCCCAGGTCATCGTCGTTCAGGCCTTCGAGCCAGCCGCGCAACTGCTCAGCCGCTTGTCCCTCCGCTGGCCCTGTGGTGTTCAGCTTGGCCGCCTGCATCACCTCTTCGGCAACATAAATCGGGCAATCCGCGCGCAACGCCAAGGCGATAGCGTCTGACGGCCGTACGTCTATCACCAGCGGCTCATCCCCTTGCCTAAGCCACAGTGTCGCGAAAAATGTGTCGTCATTAAGTTCTGATATTACAACATGTTCCAGCCTTGCATTCAAGTGACGTATGAGGTTTTTGGCCAGATCGTGAGTCATGGGACGCGGCAGCGCCACCTTCTCTATTTCGAGGGCGATGGCATTGGCCTCAAAGATCCCCACCCAGATGGGCATCACTGTCTCCGAGGCGACATCCTTGAGCACAATGATGGGCATATTGGTTGATGGGTCCAAAGTCAGACCGCGAATCCGCACTTCAATGCCGTAAGCATTTTTTTGTACTTTCTCCTGCTCGGCATCCAACCGCTTTAATTGAGCTTCCAGCCTGGGTAGTTCGCCTTGCCGGATTTGCGCCGCTCGATCATATTGTCCCTTGAGCGTTAGCTCCTCAGCCTCGGAACGCAATGCCTCGATCTGCTTTTGCAACTCGATATCCATGGCTTGCCCTCCCATCGCCCTTTGTCCGCTATTATCTTAGACTGCCTCGCCCGCCAAACTGTTCGGATGCGTTGCCGTAATCTTCACCTGCACGTAACTTCCCGGCGCCGGTGTGATCGCTTGTGCGCAGGTAAAGTTGACCGGCTTGTTCTGGCTGCTGCGTCCGATAACTTGCCCTCGCGCCGGGTTCGCCCCCTCGACCATGACTTCCATGATCTGTCCCAAATGCCTAGCATAATTGATTCTTTGAATCTCGCGCTGACGATCAAGAACTACTTGAAGCCGGCGTGCCTTCTCCGCATCAGGAATGGAGTCAATCATTGTCAAGGCCGGAGTGTTAGGCCGGCCCGAGTACTTGAACCCGAAGACGCAATCGTACTCGACCTCGGCCAAAAGGTCCATAGTCTGAATCAAATCTTCCGCAGTCTCGCCGGGAAAGCCGACGATAATGTCGGTAGAAATCGAGATGGGCCGGTGCGCGGCTTTGATCCAGGCGATACGCTCCAGGTAATCCTCGCGGTTGTACTCGCGGTTCATCGCCTTCAGAATCCGCGTGGATCCTGACTGCACCGGCAGGTGTACATGATCGCAGAGAGTTGGCACAGCGTCGATAGCCTCGACAATGTCGCGGGTAAAGTCGCGTGGGTGGCTGGTGGTGAAGCGCACCCGGCGAATGCCAGCGACCTCACCCACCGCAGCCAGCAGCTCCGCGAAGCTCCGCTTCCCTTCCGGGTCGCGGTAGCTGTTCACGTTCTGTCCCAGCAGTTGAATTTCGGTGTAGCCCTGGCCGGCGATGCGTCGCGCTTCCGTCAGTACCGAATCAGAGCCGCGGCTGCGCTCCTTGCCGCGCGTGAACGGCACCACGCAGTAGGCGCAGAACTTGTCGCAGCCTTCGATGATAGTGATGTAGCCGCGATAGGGGTTTTGGCGGGCGGTAAACTCGGTCTCGAAGGTCTCGTCGGTCTGGCGGTCGTCGAGCCCTGTGATGCGCGTCTCGCCGGCTTCCAGTCGCGAGAGCATCTCCGGCAGCTTGCGGTACGAGGCCGAGCCTGAGACCAGCGAGACGTACGGCGCCCGCGCGAAGATCTTCTCGCCCTCCTGCTGCGCCACGCAGCCCAGCACCGCGAAGCGCTTGCCCTCCCGGTGCTGGCGCTTGTATTCGTCGAGGCGGTGGAAGACTTTCTGCTCGGCTTTGTCGCGGATGGAACAGGTGTTGTAGAGGATCAGGCCTGCATCTTCTTCCGACTCAACCTGCCGGTAGCCCTCGTGCTCCAATGTGCCGATGATCTTTTCCGAGTCATGGGCATTCATCTGGCAGCCGAAGGTCTCTAAGTAGAAGGTTTTCTCGGTTGCCATAGCAATTTTAAGTATACCGCGACAGGCAATTGAATCCTCGCCTCAATATACCTATCGCGGTCGCTAGAACATCATTTCTGTATCCAGACCTCAACTCGTCTGTTCTTCTCCCGGCCTTCAGCAGTGTCGTTTGGAGCAACCGGCAGGTCGGAACCGAAACCTTGCACAACCGCGGGCTTAACGCCTCGTTGAATGAATAACCTCTCGACAATCCTGGCTCGATTCAGCGACACAGCTTGATCCACTTCTTTAGTGACGCCTGTGTCGTCGGTGAACCCGAAGAGCATTATCTGCTTCCCCCCGCCCTGGTCTGCCAGCAGAGAAACAACCCGGTCCAAATCCTGTTGTGCCTTGTCGTCCAGGTCCAAATCTCCGTTGACAAACCGAAAATCGAGCGACAAGCGCTCTGCATTCCTGGTCAACACCTGGTATTCGTCCGGAGCTGAATCAGATACCGGTTGGAATTCCCGCGCCACTGTCTGCGCAACAAAACCGTTGCCTGCAACCACCTCCTGACCCTGCCTGGAGAGAGCAAACTCAACAAACTTCTGTGTAAATGCGTTGTGCGTAGTCGAAGGAGTGTAAAGGTAAAGCCGCCTGGACAGAGGGTACTCCTCCGTAGCCACTGTTAGCCGGGTCGGCTTGAGCGCGTCCGCCCCTCGATCTGATATCGCGATGGACTTTGCACTATGGATGAGGGGAAGGCTGACGAAGCCGATGCCGTTGGGGTCGCTGGAGACTGCCTGGGATAGCGCATTGCTGTCCTCGAACCTCCGAGCCGATGAAGCCACGGGCGTTCCGGCCAATACCATGGTCTTGAATGAATCAGCTATCCCTGACTGATCGTCCCTCACATAAACTTGAATTGCCCCACGCATGGACCCGACCTTCGACCAGTCAGTGATCTTCCCTGTGAATATCTGCTTGATCGTGTCTTTGCGAAGCTCACTGAGAGGATTCGAGGCGTTGACGATCACAGCGATACCATCAAGCCCCAGAATATCTTCGGTCAGGGCTGAATGGGAATCGCCTGGCGCAGCCAGTTTGCCCGCTTCATCGGGCTTGAGCTTCCGCGAGGACATTTCAATGTCCCAGGCGTCCGCGGTCTGCGGGGAAACCGCAGATGCTGAACCATGAGCCGCAATCGTAATCACGGAGGTAAATCCGTCGCCAGGCAGGACGCCCTCAACCATCTTTTCCTGCGGATCAGGTCCGGGAAGAATCTGAACATCCGACGCGCCTTGAGCCTTGAGAAAGGCTTCAGCCAGCGCGGGTCCCAGGCTGTCCTGGATAGTATTCGAATCGGCCAGGCGAAGAATCGCCTTCGGAGCTTCCTTCAACTCGGCAGCCGTGGCCCCTTCCGAGGCGCTGATCCACTTCTTCCCAACGGCGGCAGCAAATAGAAGGACAAGGACGACCGTTAAAACCAGTGCGAAGGCAAGGTTGCTGGCGTCGCTTCGGGATGGGGGTACCACATCACTGAGTCTCTTATCGCATAACGGGCAATGGGTCATGGATTTCTTTTCGTGGGAAAAGTCCTCATGACTCGATGCCAGTGCGCATTTACCGTAATTCGTGCAGATTCTACGATGCATTGTCTCCCTCCTTGGTCTAGATTCCGTACTCCAATGTGGGACAACTCGCGGCACTGAAAGGCCAAGTGAAAGAGGCAGGACCGCTTCCTTGAAATGTAACGCAGATTTATTACGGAAGTTCGATATATCCATCGGTTATTCGGTACTATAGTAATTTACCTGTCCCAGAATGAGGCATCAGCACAAGGCATAGCGTTGCAGTGTGCTTTTCTGGACAGGTAACTTCAACGTAATCTGGTACGGAGATATGCCAGGAGCGCGGCCATCTGCTCGTCAAAGAAACGGCCCGCGAAAGCGGGCCGTTACCTTCCCTTCTCTTGCCGTCCTTCGCCGGAACCGGTTACTTCTTGACCCAAATCTCCACGCGCCGATTTCTCGCTTTACCCTCGTCGGTGTCGTCGGAAGCGACGGCCAGGCCGGAACCATATCCGCGTACAATTGCCGGATTCATGCCTCTTAGCGCGAATTGCTCTGCAATCGCCTTAGCTCTGCTCAGCGAGAGCGCCTGGTTTGCCGTGGGCGAACCAATGCTGTCGGAGAATCCGAAGAGCATAATTTTGTCTTGCGGGATATTCAGATCCGCAATCAGGGAGACGACTCGATCCAGATCGACCTTGGCCTTGTTGTCCAGATCCGTTTGCCCTGACTGGAACCGAAAGTCGAGCGAGAGGCGATTTGCGTCCTTGGTCAGCCACTGATAATCCCCCGGAGCGCGATCGGATACCTTCTGCGCTACCTGCGTCACATTCTGGGCAACGAAACCGCTGGCACCAACCACATCCTGCCCTTTCTTCGAGAGAGCGAACTCGATAAACTGGCGGGTGTATTTGTTGCCCGGATTGGCCGGCGTATAGAGGTAGAGCCTGCGCGACAGGAGATAGTCTTCCGTGCTCACGGTAAGCCGGGTAGGGAGCAGAGAGAGCGTCCCCTTGTCCGACACGGCGATGGGTTTAGCGCTTTGAATATATGGCAGGCCGATGAAGCCGATCCCGTTCGGATCGGCGGCCACCGCATCGGAGAGCGCCTTGCTGTCCTCGATCCTTTGCGCTCCCGGCGCCAACGGCTTGCCCGCAAGCACCAGGCTCTTGAAGGTATCGTAGGTGCCCGAATTGTCATTCCTAGCGTAGATTTTGATCGCTCCGCTCATGGAGCCAACCTGCGACCAGTCGGTGATCTCCCCGGTGAAGATGCGCATGATCTTCTCTTTATCGAGCTTATCGGAGGGGTTTGTGGCGTTTACAATCACCGCGATGCCGTCCAGCCCCAGGACATGTTCGTTTGCGACGGAAGCCATATCTCCCAGCGAAGTAAGCTTGGCTGCTTCCTCGGGCTTGATCTTCCGCGAAGCCATGCCGATATCGCAATTGTTCTCAGCCATGGTAGTAAAAGCGGTCGCCGAACCATGGGCCGCAATCGTAATTGAGGATGCCGTGCTGTCGCCGGGCAACTTGCCCTCAACGATCTTCTCCAGCGGGTTGGCTCCGGGAAGAATACGCACATCCGTCGCGCCCTGATCCTTGAGGAAGGCTTCGGCTAATGACGGCCCCAGCGTGTCTCCTATGGTGTTCGAGCCGGCCAGCCGAAGAATCGCCTTCGGCACGTACTTCGTGACTGCCGCATTCGCGCTGTGCAGTCTGCCCCAGATCGCGAACCCTCCAACCACCACAAGGAGAAGCGCAACAGCGGCTGCAACCAGGAGAGTTGTCGAAGACTTCTTGCCGGATGTAGCTACGACCTTTTGCGGGGCTATATCTTGTTCATCCAGCAACGGTTCTCCGCATTCAGGACATACGAATGTGGCCCCTTGTGGGATCGGGATATTCTGTCTCCGTTTGGCATCCTTACAGTTTTTGAAGTTAGAGCATCTTCCCCATCGAACAGTCATTTCGGTCCACCTTTCTTCCTACGATTGCGTAATAATTTCGCGCCAGCTCAGGAAAATCGTCGAAAGATCGCGATTTCCGCATGAAAAACACTGAACGTTTGTGGAGAAGGTTACCTAGAAAAAGTGACATAAGTCATTAATACAAGATGAAAATCTGAATCGGATGGTGCTGGTATAATATTACTTTAGTGTTAATTTAACGTAAAAACTCATCGCAACCCCGTGTGCAGGTAGGCGATCAGCGCGGCCATCTGCTCCTCGGTGAAACGTCCGCTGAAGCTAGGCATCATTCCCTTCCCTGTCAGGACATTCTGCCTTACGGCCGCGTCGGTGGCCGGAGCACCGCTGGGCAGGGTCTTATGGTCGAAGACGCCGTGCAGGTCCGGAGGAACCTTTTTGAGAGCCAGGTCGTTCTCCTCGTGGCAGTGTGCACAGCGAACCAGATAGAGGTGCTTGCCCTCCGCTTCCTGCGGAGTGAGCGAATGCGCTCCGTGGCAGCCCGTCAAACAGGCTGTCACTGCAATGCAAAGAAGGAGTTTACTTCGAAAAATACACAGAAACTTGCGCCTCAAATATGATTATGCCTTACTCCGCAGCAGGCAGAGCCGATACAACCGCATCCAGAGGATATCCCAGCCGCTTCCACTCGTCGTAGCCGCCGCGCAGGGGACGGATGCGCTCAATGCCCAGCTTGTGCAGGGTCATGGCGGTTTTGGCGGCGGTAGCCTCGCTGGGGCAGGAGCAAAAGAGCACGATGTCGCGGTCACGGGGAATCTCGTGATGGCGCTCTGCCAGCGTCTCGGGCGAGAAATGGAGCGCGCCGGGCAGTGTGAAAGGATCTGGCGCCAATTCGAGCGGATGACGCAAGTCCACGATGAAGACCTCCTCACCGGCGTCAAGTTGCCGCTTCAGTTCTTCGGGTTCCAATCGAGAGGCAACGAGCTTCTTGATCACCATGCGGCGGCGGACGACTCGGCCAACAAAAAATCCCAGAATGCCAAGGACCAGCAAGGCTCCGGAGAAACGGCCCACCCATTCGAGCAGGCTGGGGTTGCGCTTGAGCAGGTCGCCGAAGAAGCGGCCGATGGTGAGCAGAGCACCCACCCACGCCGCGGCGCCGATAGCGTCGAAGATGAGAAAGCGGCGAAGGCCCATCCCGTTCTGCCCGGCTACCGGTGGGGCCAATGTAGCCAGTCCGGGCACAAACTTGGCGATCATCAGGGTGACCTCGCGGCGACGGCCAAAGGAATTCTGTGTACGGCGGACGCAGGTCGTAGGTTCCAGCGACAGCTTGCACAAAACACGCAGCACGTGGTGGCCATAACGGCGGCCGATGAGAAACCATGTGGTGTCAGCCATGAGCGAGGCGAGCAGTCCTGCCAGAAAGGCGAAGGCAAAGCTGAGTTCGTGCTCGGCGGAAAGAGCTCCGGCGGCCAGCAAAACCGGCGTGGCGGGCAGGGGTATTCCCAACTGCTCCACCACAACCCAGGCAAAGAGCAGCACATAGCCGTAGAGGAGCAAAATGTGTTCCGGCAAAGCCATTGAGATGACCCAGTTTCACTTGCAGGAGTCAGACCGTGTCGTCCTGTCGGGGTAGACAATTGCACATAAGTTCGACCGGCCTCATCGAATCAGATGATTGTCCGAGCGTATTGGCTTCATGCATTCGATACAACGCGCAAACACAGTAAAAGACCGCCTTGAGGCGGCCCATTCAATTGATCTCGGACTGTCGGAAAGATCGCTGCCCTACGGCTGCGCCTGCTGGGAGGGCGTGGTAGGAATTGCCGCTGCATCCTGCTGACCTTTGGAGGCGAACCAGTTGCTATCCCAGAGTTTTTTGTAGAATTCGCCTGTCAACTCGGCGGCACGAGGGCCGAATGTAGGTCTTCCGCCTTCGAGGAAGAAAACTGTGACCAGGCTGCCCTGCGGCGAGTCGGACCAGGAGGCGAACCAGCCATAGCGGGTTCCCTTATCCGAGCAGGTTCCGGTCTTGCCGAAGACGGGGAGCTCGTTAAAGCTGGCTCGCAGGCGGCGGGCGGTGCCGTACTCGACCGCGCCGGCCATGCCGTCTTCGATGTCGGGAACGTAGCGGGCGATGTCCAGTGTGCGTTTGACCTTGGGTTCGAGATTGGCGGCCTCTTCCGGCGTGGCCGGATGCTGCAAATAGTAGAGTGTTCCGCCGTTGGCGATGGCGGCTACAAAGGCGCCCAGTTGCAAAGGAGTGAGCGAAACGCCCTGGCCAAAGCTACACATGCGGCCCACGCCACCCTCGGCGGCAGGCAATTCCTGATCCGGATAGACGCCGAGCTGCTCGCCTTCGATGTTGTAGCCGGCCAGCTCACCCAGGCCGAATTGGTTGGCGTAGTGGCGCACGCGGTCAAAGCCCAGCTCCCTGCCCAACTCCTCAAAGTAGAGGTTGTTGCTCTTAGCCAGCGCCTGGGTCATGTTCATATGGAAGCCGGCCAGCTTGACCGGGGTATCGCGCGTGACCAGCCCCTCGGAGAGCGCGGCCATGGCGACAGTGAGCTTGATGGTGGAGCAGGGTTCGGCTCCGGGCGAGAGGGCCAGCTTCTGGTTAACCATCGCCAGAATGCGCCCGTTGGAGGGGTCGATGACAACGGCCGTGCCATTCATGTCGCCCAGGGCGTTAATGGCCGCCTGGCGGACCACCGGATCCTCGCCGGCCGTTACATCGCTGGCAAGAAAGTCTCCGCTGGCAAAGGAGCTGGCGGTAAAGCGCTCATAGTAGTGATGACGGCGGGAGGTGAGCGCGCCGCGGCGAGCATTGGCTCTGGCGTTGCCTCTTGCGGTCAGGCGGGCCCGTCCGGCAGGCGCAGTTGTTGATGTGGAATGGGTAGCCGCGGCGTGAGTGGACGTGGACTTCGTGGCCGGCTGGGCGGCTTTCGCCGTCGTAGCGTGATGACCGGTAGCGCGATGGGGCTCTGTCAGATGCTTTTCAGTTGGCTTGGCGCGGTGCGGCGACTGCGGCGCGTCCAGCGCCACCGCGACCCCGGCACAACCTGTCAAAACCAATGCAACTGCCCAAACTCGGGGAAATATCATCCAGCCAGATCCTCTCTCCTAATGGAGTGCCTTGCCGCGCGTCCTCCTCGGAGGTACGCACTTCATGCCATCACAACTGGAAAATCACACTTATCGGCCACTCCGCAAACAATTTACATTCCCTGTTGCGAATAAAGCCAACTCTCATCCCGGCGCACCGTCTGCCGGCGCGTGAGAAAGCCTAGCATTTGCAGAGCTATATTGCACTATACGCTTCTGCGGCCCATTGCGATACAAGTCCAAGCACCATGGTCACCTAAAACCCCAGCCGCCGCAGAAATGTTGGCTTTTCCAGATCCGGCTGCGTCTCTACGCTGGTCTCTACGTTTTCACTGTGCGGCGGTGTATAGGCCGGCTCCTCGGACAATTCGGCAAACTTAGGCCTTGCAGGCTCGGCTGACGGTTCCATCTCCTCCCGTTGAAGATCCCTGCCCGTCTCAACAATCTCGGGCTCAGCGTCGGTTGAGTTCGCGGCAAGATGCGCGGTGGCAGAGAAATAGGTAGGCCCGTCATCTTCTTCTGGCTCTACCGGCTCCTCGACCTCTACCTCGCCTTCCGGCTCTTCATCCTGTGAGAGGAAGCGCAACGAAGACGCAGGCGCCAAAACCGGCGTGGGAGCAGGGGTGGAAGGAGTCGCCAGAGGTTTGTTTTCAGGCGCAGTCAAAGGAACCGAGGCCATAGGCGCTGAATCCAACGGAATCGAAACCACGGACGGCTCTTGCACGCTCAACATACGTTCGCGCCGCTCAGGCATCTGGTTGCGAAAGCCGGTGGCGATAACGGTGATCTTGACGTCTTCGCCCATCTTCTCGTCCAGCACCGCGCCAAAGATAATGTTCGCGTCCTCGTGAGCGGCGGATTGAATGAGCGACGAGGCCTCGTTGACCTCGGAGAGCTTGAGCGTGCTCGATCCGGTGATGTTGATGAGGATGCCACGCGCGCCGTCGATGGCGCCGGCTTCGAGCAACGGCGAAGCCATCGCCGCCTGGGCCGCTTCCCTGGCGCGATTCTCGCCCGAGCGCACAGCCGTGCCCATCACCGCGTGGCCCATCCCGGCCATGGTGGTCTTCACGTCGGCAAAGTCGCGGTTGATGATGCCGGGGATTGTGATGATATCGCTGATGCCCTGCACGCCCTGGCGCAATACGTCGTCGGCGATGCGGAAGCTCTCAAAGAAGCCGGCATCCTTGGCCACGGCCAGCAGCTTCTCGTTTGGGATAACGATCATTGTGTCAACGCTTTCCAGCAATTCCTTCAAGCCCTGCTCAGCCTGCCGCTGGCGGCGCTTGCCCTCAAAGCCAAAGGGACAAGTGACCACGGCCACGGTCAAAATGCCCATCTCGCTGGCCAGTGAGGCGATCACCGGCGCGGCGCCAGTGCCCGTGCCGCCGCCCAGGCCGGCGGTCACAAAGACCATGTCCGCGCCTTCCAGGGCTTCGATGATCTTTTCCGAATCTTCCAGTGCGGCGCGCCGTCCCACGTCGGGATTAGCCCCTGCGCCCAGCCCGGAGGTAAGCCGGACGCCGAGCTGCAGCTTGACCGGGGCGTGGGAGACCTTGAGCGCCTGCACGTCGGTGTTGGCGGCAATAAACTCCACGCCCTCCATGCGGGCCTGGATCATGCGATTGACGGCGTTGCCACCGCCTCCGCCTACACCGATGACCTTAATGCGCGCTCCGCGCGGGCTCTCCTCGTGATACTGAATGCGCATCTCACCGGCTTCATTCTTCTGCTCTTCCATTTGGGCTCCGTCCTCCTGATTACTGACACAGAACGATCTGAAAATGAATGATAGCGGTTAATAACTTCCTGCAAAAGCGGCGCGCACCCTGGAGCGCCATGAAGGGTTCTCTTCTACTTGATTCGATCGAGTGCGATTGGCATAAAGAATCATGCCAATCGCCACCGAAAAGCTTGGATGAACTAGTTCGGGGGGCATATGCGTGAGGCGAACCGGGAGGCCGGTATGCGCCGGAACCCACAACTGGCTCTCGGTAACGTCGAGCATTCCAGGCAGCATCGCCCCGCCACCGGTGAGCACGCAGCCCGCGCCCAGAGCCTCCAGCACACCGCCCTGGCGCAGGTTCTCTTTGACGTATTGCAGCAGTTCGCAGCCTCGGGGCTCCAGGATCTCTGCTATCCTGCGCAGACTCAGCATCTGCGGCTGTGGGTTGGCAATCTCAATCTCCTCACCCTGCGGCACATCCGTCACCACAACGTTTCCGTAGCGGCACTTCAACTCCTCGGCCAGGGCCACGGGCATCTTCAAGCCCACCGCCAGGTCGTTGGTAAAGTGCTGTCCGCCAATCGGAACGGATCCCGTATGCACCACCGCTCCTTCGAAGAACACTACCAGATCGCTGGAGTGGCAGCCGATGTCCAGCAAGCAGACGCCCAACTCCCGCTCGTCGGCCGAAAGCACGGCCTCGGCGGCGGCAATCGATTCGAGCAGGGCTTCGGTCACTTCCAGGCCGGCGCGGTTGGCGCATGTGACTGTACTCTGAAGCGCGCTGCCGGAGCAGGTGGCGATGTGCAGCTCGACCTCCAGCCGCTTGCCCACCATGCCCACAGGGTCGAAGATGCCCGGCTGATCGTCGAGGATGAACTGGCGGCGCAGCAGGTGCAGAATCTCGCGGTCGGGAGGCCGCTCCACGGCCCGCGCCCGCTCGAAGGCGCTGCGCACATCCTCCGCGTAAATCTCGCGCATACGGCCACCCAGCTCGATTCCGCCGCTGGTGTTGAGCCCACGAATGTGCGGCCCGCCCACGCCCACCGCGCACTCGCCAATGTTGGCGCAGGCCACAAACTCGGCCTGCGCAATCGCTGCCTTCACCGACTTCGAAGCCGGGCCAAGTTCGGCGATCAGCCCTTTGCGCATCCCCGCCGACGGGACCACACCGTGCCCGCAGTAGCGTGGCGCGCCTTCATACAACTCCGCCGCCAGTACGCGGGTCCACGCGCTGCCGATGTCCAACGCCACAATCAGATTGTCTTGCCTCTGGCTCATCTCACTCACTGACCCATTCCGGCCGACGCGGCCGGACTAATCGTTGGGGCAATCTTCTGCCTGCTCTCGTTCAGCGCGGCGGGCTTGGCCTCCGCGCGCTTCTTTGTCTTCGCCGCCTTCGCAGCGGAGACCTTCACGGCTTTTGCGTTCTTATGTGCCGTGGATTTGATCGGCTTGGTCGAGTGATTCCCGGCCGGCTTTACGTCCGCCTTGCCTGGCTTCACCGGAGCAGTAGTCTGTGGTTGACTCGCCGGGACTTCATTTCCTGAGGGTTGCTTTTCAGCAGAGTCGCCCGCAGTCTGCCCATCTGAGGGTTTACCGTCACCGGTCGTGACCGCGCTCTGATCTTCGGCCGCGGCTTGCGCCACGTTGGTTCCGGCCGTCATCTCCAGCACCACCTGCTGCTCATAACGCAAATCCACCGCCGCCAGCTTGGGATACTGCTGACGCCACTCACTGATGTGCGCCTTGTAGCGCTGGTAGCGCTCAAGAAATTGGTCTTCGCCGAAGTGGGCCAATATGTCCCCGCCCTGCTCCGGCATGAGTACTTTGGCGTCCGCGGAATCGGTCAAGTCGATCTCCGAGATCTGTTCGGAGAGCTGTTGGCCGTTCGAGTCCAGTTCGGCCAGCAAGCGCTGATAGACCGCCATGCGCGCCTTGCGCGATGCGAGTGGATCGTGAGCGTCGAAGCCGGTCACCACCGGGAAGGAGTAATGCCGCTGGGCCATCATCGCCGCCGACATGGTGAGCAGAACGCCGTTTGCGTCGACCAGGCCAATTTGCGGCCCCATGCGCACAAAGGCCACCGGCTGCCGCTCCACTACCGAGACTCGAATCTGGTCCGGCAGCAGGCGCATCACCGTAGCCCGCTCAACCCAGGGCAATTGTTCCAATTGCCTGCGCCGTTCGCTCAACGGAACAAAGAAGATATTGCGACCGATGTCTTCGCCGAAGACCGGCAGCATCTCCGCGCGGCTGACCTCGGTCAGCCCATTGACCGCGATGTTGCCCGCCCCGGCAATGCGAAAGCGCTCGTCTCGGTCCAGATAATTTCTGAGAAGATAAGCAGAGGCTGCGAAGCCGCCAAGCACAACCAGCACGAGGAGGAGCAGAAGCACGCGCCCCGCCGTACTCGCCGGACGCCACCAGGGGTTGCGCGGGCGCTCGAAGCGGCCTTCGCCCTTGCGGTCCGCCTTCATCGGTGGTGAGTCATCGTCGTCCGGGCCGGAGCTGTCCAGCGGCATGGCGGGTAGCGCGCTCCGCGCCGGGGGCACGCTCTGCCCGGTGCGCCGCAAGCGAGGCTCCGCAGGCGCTTCATCCTCCCAGGTAAGGGAGCGAGTTCTATTACCCTTAAGTGTCGTCACGCCTGAGCTAGGTCGTGAGAGTCGCCAGATTTCACTATAGCTGGGCCTTCGCCCGTGTTTTCCTAAACCAGCGCGGAATGAACCAGTAACGTAACGGGGGGATCGCTTCCACGCAGAGATATGAGCCTTCATATCTGAACTGTTTCTTGAACCCCTTACATCCACTGCAACGTGTGCACGGAGCTGGCGGGCAGGTCGATTTCGAGCATCTGCGTGCCGAGCAGCAGTTGCACACGCTTTTCCGGGCCGCGATTGGCCAGCACGACCACAAAGCTGCCGTCCGGATTGCGGAATCCGGAGTGAGAAACCTGGCTAGTAGTTCCCTGCCCTGAATCCTGGCCGATCTCATTGGTTTGGAAGACTCTTGCTCCGCGGCGAATGTGCCGTGAATAGTGCGCAAAGGCCCAGTATTGTCCGCTGCGCATCACCGATTTTGTCGGATTGTCCACCGTGACCACTCCGCCGCAACTGAACGGGCCGATATTCGGTCGTCCCTTCTCGTCGAGAGCCACATTCCATGCCGTGATCGACCGCGCCCAGTTGCGGGCGATGCCGTTGAAGGTTTCCGCCCAATGGGTGAAGTCGGTCAGGTAGTCGGCGGCATGAATATCCGGGCCGCCCTCGGTCCAGTATTCGTTCTTCTGCGGAAACGCATCGTGGACCCGCGTCATCGCCGAAGGCTCGCCGAGATAGCCGTGCCAGGCAATGCCGTCAACGTACTCGCGGACGCCGGGGAGGCTCAACTCGCCAATCGCGCGGCCCCAGAGATTGTAATTGTGGTCAATCACCCAAATTTTGGTCGAGAGGCTTGCTTTGCGCAAGACCGGGCCGAGGTGGTTCTCGACAAAGTCGGTCTCATACTCCTGGCCCCATTGGCAGGCGGGCATATTTCCGTCCTGGTTGGTATCCACTTCGTTCTGCACAGTGACCGCGTTGATGGTCACGCCGTTCTCTTTGTAGCTCTCCAGAAACTTGAGGAAGTAATGGGCGTAGGAGGCAAAGTAACGCTTGGGCATCGCCCCGCCCAGCATCGAGCCGTTGGACTTCATCCACCCCGGCGGAGACCACGGCGAGGAGAAGAGAAACAGCTCGGGATTCACCTTGCGCGCCTGAAGCAGCGTGGGCAGGATGTAGGCCTTGTCATGGTCGATGGAGAATTTCTTCAGCTCCGGATCGGGTTCGGGGCTCTCGTCGAAGCTGTAGACGGTGCGCGAATAGTCGCTGGAGCCGATGCAGGTGCGGCAAACGTTCAGAGCCATCTCGCTCGGTGCAAAGAGTTCGTGCATCAGTTCATCGCGCTGCGCCTGTGGAATCTGGCTCAGCACATAGCAGGCCGCATCGGTAAGTGCCGCGCCGAAGCCCAGCATCTCCTGGCGGGTTGCACCGGGATCGAGGACGATAGCATCGGGGGCGGCCTCAGTGGCGGGCTTCCAGGCCAGCGGCGCGGCCTGCGCATGACGCCGGTCGCGATAAGTGGCCCAGACTTGCACCGGAGCGGCTGATTGGGCAACGCTGGCCCAGGCTGGAATGCCGCGTGAGACTGCCAGGGCCGCGGCAGAGGCGGTGGCCGTCTTCAAGAACTTTCTGCGTGAATGTTGCGCCATACAAGCTCCTCGGATTGCGGGAATGATTGCGGGGTGAATGATAGCAGCAGGGCTGAATGAGCGTCTAATTCAATTCCAGCGCCGCAAGGATTTGCGGAGCCAACTGGCTCACGCTGCCCGCGCCGAGTGTGAGGATGAGGTCGCCTTTACCAGCCTGGGCAGCGACGGCAGCAACCGCGATGGGAAAATCCGGGGCGAATTGAACCTGAGTGCCTTCGATCTTCGCTGCCAGGCGCTCTGCCGTTACGCCGGGGATGGCTTCCTCGCTGGCGGCGTAGATGGGAAGAACGATGACGGTGTCGGCATCGGCGAATGCGCCGGTAAACTCGTCCAGAAGATCAAGGGTGCGCGTGTACCGGTGGGGCTGGAAGACGACGTGGATGCGCTGGTAGCCGCACTCGCGGGCGGCGGCCAGGGTGGCGCGAATCTCCGTTGGATGGTGGCCATAGTCGTCCGCAACAGTGACGCCGCGCGCCTTGCCGCGATACTGAAAGCGCCGGTCCACGCCGCTGAAGTGACTGAGTCCCACGGCAATCTTCTCCGCGTCAACTCCGAGCTGGTGGGCGATGGCTACCGCGGCCGTGGCGTTGAGCACGTTGTGGCGGCCGGGTACATGAAGCTCGAAGGGACCCAGCGGACCAAACGCGGTGATCACATTGAAGCGCGCAAAGCTACCCACCACTGCTGAAAGAAACTCCAGCCGATAGTCGGCCTGCGGAGCGACGCCGTAGGTGAAGATGCGCCGCTGAGCGCGGGGCAGAATCGCCGCCAGCAGGGGATTATCCAGGCAGGCCGTAACCGCACCGTAAAACGGCACCTTGTCCATAAAGGCCAGGAATGCTTGCTCGACGTCGGCCATGTCGCGGTAGCAGTCCATGTGCTCGCGGTCGAGATTGGTGACCACGGCGAGGATCGGCGAGAGCTTTAGGAAGGAGCGATCGCTCTCGTCTGCCTCGGCGACCAGGTACTGCGAGCTGCCCAGCTTGGCGTTGGAGCCGAGCGCGTCCACGCGGCCGCCGACAACGACCGTGGGGTCCAGGCCGCCGGCCGCAAGCACCGAGGCGACCATGGAAGTCGTTGTCGTCTTACCGTGCATACCGGCGACGGCAATGCCGTACTTGAGGCGCATCAGCTCAGCCAGCATCTCGGCGCGTTGAATGACGGGAATCTTGCGGGCATGGGCCTCGACCACCTCCGGATTCGTTGCGCTCACGGCGGAGCTAGTGACCACCACGGTAGCCCCGGCCACATTGCGGGCATCATGCCCCTCATGGATGACGGCGCCCATCTGGGCAAGGCGGTCGGTCACCAAAGAGCGGCGCAGATCCGAGCCCGAGACCTCCATACCGAGGTTGAGTAGAATCTCCGAAATGCCGCTCATACCGATGCCGCCGATGCCGATAAAGTGCGCGTGCTGGGAGGTGGCAAACATGGGTGCGATGATTCAGGGTAACATTTGCGCGGGGAGAGTCGCTCGGTCTAACGCGGGACTCTGGTGTCGCCGGTTTCGTTGAAGGGAAATATCTCCGGTTTATTAGGGGAGTGTGTACTCGAAATCGTACGAGTGTTGCCCCTTTTCGATATGAATGGTAAACGTGCCTCGGATGCCCTTCAGTTCTCCGGTTCCTGAGCCGGGTACGACGATCACCGTCATACTCTGCCCATTCTGATCCATGGTGGCCGAGTGTTGCAGCGCGAAGCTGCCGTGCTTCCCGTTCAGCGTTCCAGTAATGACTTCCATGGCCACATAACCGGCTTCTCCCAGTTTGGGATCGCCGCCTGAAAACATCTCCCCCTTGCTCGTTGCTTCCAAATCGCCGTGGATTTGCTTATCGCTAGAGAAGCGGCTGAGCCCTTCAGCCGGTGCAGACGTGAGAGGCTGAATGTTCACAGTGAACGTGCCATGAGCATGGTGCGCCATGGGAATCTCCTTTTGTTGGGAGAGTAAGAGCGGAGACAGAGACGCGAATGCAAAAGCGGTAATGACCGAACGCAGCATACACCAAAAGTCTACATCGGCCTTCGCGCAAAAGTCACATTTCAGGGTTGCAGGAAAGCTGCCGCCCACCGGGGTAGTGTGAACAGGCCCTAGTTCTGGTCATCGCGGCGGTGCAGCGTGGGCTTATCGTCGTCGCTGGAGGTGCTGCTGGTGTTGGTTGTGCTGGACGGACTAGTCGGGTCGCCGGTTCCCGTACCGGCCTTGCGCAGCGACGGCTTCTTTCCGTTCTTGGTGTCGGTAAGGCGGCGCTTGTTTTCGATGCGCGCCAGCCGCGCCTTCACGTCGTCAAACTCCGAGGTGGTCACCGTGTACTCGTCCCGCGCCGGCAGGATGCGGGCTATCTCCTCCTGGGAGTGGAGAATGCGGTCGGGGGTCTGGGGGTGATCGGCAAAGGCCTTGGAGACAAGTCCAGGCTTGCGTTTTTCCAACGCCTGCACCTTCTCAAAGAAAGTGATGAAGGCCTGGGGATCGTAACCGGCGCGATACATATATTGCACGCCCAGGTAGTCGGCTTGCGCCTCGAACTCGCGGGAGAACATAAGGAATGTAACGGGGAGAGCCAATTGGGAGCCTTCATAGATACCGTAGCCCGTCCAGCCGCCGACAAAGATCATCACCGGAACCATGCCGATCTGGGCATAGTTCAGCCGGGTCATCTCGCGCATCGCGTGGTGGGCGCAGACGTGGGCCGTCTCATGGGCCATGACACCGGCCAGTTCGGCCTCTTCGTCGGCGTTGAGGATCAGCCCCGAGTTGACGTAAAAGAAGCCGCCGGGAAGCGCGAAGGCGTTAATCTCGTCTGAGTCAATCACCTTGATGGTGAACGGCACCTTGCAATCGGAGTTCTTGACGATATTCTGGCCGATGCGGTTCACGTACTCGGTGACCACCGGATCGTTGATGAGCTTTGTGCTCTTTTCGACCTCCTGAGCGTACTCTCTGCCCATTTTGATTTCGGTATCGGTCGAGTACCAGTTCCCTACCCCGCGGCCGCCGATGTCGCGATTGCCGACAGCATTTACGTCTTCGATGGAGCCGGGCTTCACGTTGACCTTCTGGCTGCCCGGCTCAATCACCTTGTCCGGATTCACAATGGTGGCCGCGGTGTCGCCTCGCACCGGCGTCGTTCCAGGCGCCGGCGTCTTGGAAGGCGCAGTAGCAGGAGTGTCCCCGCCAACGGACGCCGTTCCCGGAGCCGGCTGGGCAGTGGGTGTGGTGGAAGGCGGTGTGCTGGATGAAGGCGTAGCCGTCGGAGCGGATTGCGCCCATGAACTCGTGATCAAAAAAACCGCCAGCGCCAGACCTGCCAGCACCGCTAATTGGGAAGCTATCCGCATTCTCCGCATGACCTCACCTCCGGCACATTTTCATTCTCTCCGCTTGGAGCGGGGCGGGCTTACGCTTCACAGCCCTGGGGACTGGGCCGCTTTGCTCCACTATTTAGACGCTACTCATCTCACATTTGGCAACAACGAAGAAGAATATTTCGGTAATGAGCCGAATCTACCCCGGAAAGAGGCGTGTCAGGGAGCCACTAATAGCCTCCCAAATCCGCATTCTGTATCGCAAAACCATCGCCAATTTGTTGCCGGCCTCCGTCTGAATTACAGTGGAATACACGCGGAAGTGGGAGAGTTGCCTTGCGAAGACTGATTCTGTTGCTGGCTATGGCCGTAGGCGGAACGATGCAACTCGTTGCCCAGCAACCGCCAACCCATCACCCGCTGGCAGATCTGCTGCTCCCGCACAGCCATACCCGGCCCACCCCCGCCGACCCCCAGCACACCCCCGAGATCCTCTTCGACGCCACCAGCCTGGGCTCGCCGCTGCTTCTCGATAAGGGCTGGCGCGTTGGCATCACCTCCAACCCGGCTGCTGCCACCACCGAGTTCGACGACTCCACATGGGCTGTCCGCGATGCACAGGAGTCCTTTTCCGAGGTTCCCGATGAGGATCATCCCGCCGGCGCTCCCAGCGTGGATTCCAACGCCGGCCGCCCCAAAGGCCACCAACGGCCCTTCGCCTGGTTCCGGCTGCATGTCAAGCTTCCGCCCAACCACGGGTCTCTGGTGCTGATCATCGAGCTGCCGCCCTCCGAGAATGCCTCCACCAGTCAGGAGATGCTGAGCGCGGATGTCTTCGCCAACGGGCGGCAGATTCGCCCCGAGGGGCCGCACGGAGACGCTCCCGAGCGTTACCAGCAGATCACTCGCATATATAACCTGAAGCTGGATTCATCTGAGAGCTCTCTGACCCTGGTCTTGCGCACCATCTTTTTCCCCTCCGGGCCTGGCGCCTACACCAGATTCTTTGCCAATCGCTATCTGCGCCTGGGTTATCCGGAAGAACTGAGTGGAACGCTCGAAAACTGGCACATCCACAGTCTCCTCCAGCGCATTCCACGGCTGGTCAATAGCATCCTGCTGACGGTATTGGCGCTCTTCCTGCTGGCGCTGTTTATTACGCAGAAGGGCCATGTCGAGTATCTGTGGCTGGCATTCTATGAGTTGCTCCAGGCGCCCATGGCCTTTATGGAATTGGCCGGAAGCAATGCGATTCTGGACAATCGGTGGTACCAGGCCTTCGTCCTGCAACTGCTGGTAGCTTCGGCCTATCTCTACTTCGAGTTCCTGGTCGCCTTTCTGTCGTTGCGTCGGCGCTGGTATATCCAACTGCTGCGCTGGAGCGCCCCCATCATGGCCGGTATCAGCCCTCTTTTGATTTTTGCCGGTCACAACGCGCTGCTGGGGATCTCCCTGGTAGCGATCATGCTATGCAGCCTGCTGTGGATAATTGGCTGGTCTGTTTTTATCTTCAGCACGCTCATCACCGCCACGCTGCGGCGCAACTTTGAGGCGAGTCTGCTTCTACTTTCGCTGCTTTTGAGCCTGGTGGCCTGGATTGACGCCCTGCTGGCAACGCGCATGAGCTTCTTCGGCGGCCAGGCTTACCACTCTCCACTGACCCTCCAGGCCGGGCCCATCCCCATCCACTTTGAAGCGATCGCCGGTTTCACCGGCACCTTCGTCATTGTACTCATCATCTTCGTCCGTTTCCTGCGCGTGCAGCGCGACCAGGAGCGGGCATCCAGCGAACTGGCCGCGGCCCGCAGCGTGCAGGAACTGATGATTCCTCAGGAGAAGCTGGTAACTCCCGGCTTCGAGGTGGAATCCGTCTACAATCCGGCCAACGAGGTGGGCGGCGACTTCTACCATATCCAGCCAATGGCCGACGGCGGGATGTTGGTCGTCATCGGCGACGTTGCCGGCAAGGGCCTGAAGGCCGCCATGAACGTCTCCATGCTGATGGGAGCGCTGCGCAGCACGCCGGAGCATAGCCCTGCCAGGATTCTCGCTTCCCTCAACCGCGTGCTGGTGGGCGGCGACAGCTTCACCACCTGCCAGGCCGCCTTGTTCAGCGCCAACGGTGAGCTGGTGCTGGCCAACGCCGGCCACTTGCCACCCTACCTGAACAGCCAGGAGGTCGCGCTGCCCGGCGGCCTACCGCTGGGCGTTCTGCCCGAGGTGAACTACCCGGAGGTCAGGCTTTACCTGCACCCCGGCGACCGGATTCTGTTGATGTCGGACGGAGTCGTCGAGGCGCGCCAGCCCTCCGGCGAGCTCTTCGGCTTCGACCGCGTTCACAATCTCAGCAATCAGTCCGCCTTCTACATCGCCGACGCCGCCAAGGACTTCGGCCAGGAAGACGACATCACCGTGCTCACCGTCCGGCGATTGGCTCCCGCCGTGGCCGCATAGAGCGTCCAGTTCGCGCGTTGGTGATTTTAAGTAGACTAACCGTGGTTTGACGATAACAGGCCATTGCATGAATTGAAAAATGAGGTGGCACGGCCAAAGCCGCTCGAGCAAAAAAAGCCCCACCCTTGCGGATGGGGCTTGGCTTTTGCGACCAGAGGGAGCGTCTGCCCCACCGCAGGTGGCGGCTACCTGCATGGCAAATGCTAGTCGTAGTATTCCAGGCCTAAGTGGGTGATCAGGTCCGCGCCCATGATGTGGCGCAGCGTGTTTTTGAGCTTCATCGACTGGATGAAGAGGTCGTGCTCCGGATAAAGGCCGGGAGCCGATTGCGGCGACTTCAGATAGAAGCTCAGCCACTCCTGTATGCCGATGGAGCGCAGCGACGGCGTGCGCTTGGCCAGGTCCAGGAAGAGCACCAGGTCGAGCGCAATAGGCGCGGCCAGAATCGAATCGCGGCAGAGGAAGTTGACCTTGATCTGCATCGGATAGCCCAGCCAGCCGAAGATGTCGATGTTGTCCCACGCCTCTTTTTCGTCGCCACGGGGCGGGTAATAGTTGATGCGAATCTTGTGGTAGAGGTCCTTGTAGAGGTCGGGGTAAAGCTCCGGCTGGAAGATGTAATCGAGCGAGCCGAGCTTCGACTCCTCTTTGGTCTTGAAGGATTGCGGATCGTCCAGCACTTCGCCGTCGCGGTTGCCCAGAATGTTGGTGGAGAACCAGCCTTTAACGCCCAGCATGCGCGCCTTGAAGGCCGGCGCCAGCACCGTCTTCATCATCGTCTGGCCGGTCTTGAAGTCCTTGCCGCAGATGGGCGCGGCGTTGCGCTTGGAGAGCTCCACCATGGCCGGTGTGTCCACCGTCAGATTCGGCGCGCCGTTGGCGAAGGGCACACCTTCGCTGAGCGCCGCGTAGGCATAAATCTGCGAGGGCGAAATGGCGATGTCGTTCGCCTCCAACCCCGCCTCGAAGGCCTCAATGCTCTGATGCACCGCCGTCGGCTCGATAAAAATCTCGGTCGACGCGGCCCAGATCATCACTACGCGGTCCACGGTTTTCTTGAAGGCCTGAATGTCGGCCCGCACCTGCTCGGCCAGATCGCGCTTGTTCTTGCCCTTCTTCACGTGCGTGCCGTTAAGGCGCTTCACATAATACTGGTCAAAGACCGCCGGCAGCGGCTTGATCGTCTCCAGGAAAGGCTTCAGTTGTGCGAGCGTCTTTTCGTCCAGCACCTGGGCGTGCGCGGCGGCTTCATAGACGTTGTCCTCAAAGATGTCCCAGCCGGTGAAGGCCACGTCGTCTAGTTTGGCCAGCGGCACAAAATCCTTAATCAGCGGCGAAGTGTTGTCGGTGCGCTTGCCCAGGCGAATCGTCCCCATCTGCGTCAGCGAGCCGATTGGCTTGGCCAGGCCGCGGCGGACGGCCTCGACTCCGGCGATCATCGTAGTGGCGACTGCGCCCAAGCCAACCACCATCACTCCCAATTTGCCCGTGGCTGGCGCAATCGCCGCTGCTTTTTGGCCGCCTTGCTCTTCAATACCCATTGTTTCTCCTAATCTTCATTTGATTGCTGCTGCATTTCACCCATTCAAACTCATCTTCAGGCAACCGAAATAGTGTACGCCTTGCCCTGCCTCGCAGTCTCATAAGCTGCTACGCCTTCTCCGCCTGCCTGCCGTGCTTCAGATGCGACCACACAAACCAGACAATACCCGCCACCAGCGCAACCTCGACCACCGGATGAAATCTGTGGAAGGCCTGGTAGAAGCGCGGGTCCGTGTGCCACGCCTCGCCCAGCTTCATGCCAACGTACGCCAGGAAGAAGCACCACAACCCGGAACCCAAAGAAATATAAAGGTGAAAGCGCAACCGCGGCATCCGCGCAATTCCCGCCGGAAAGGCGATAAACGTTTGCACAATCGGCATACACCGCGCTATCAGCACAGTGATCGAGCCGTACTTCTCAAAAAACCAGGTCATGCGATCCAGATCGTGGCGGCTCATCAGCACCCACTTGCCGTAGCGCTCCACCAGCGGCCGTCCGCCCTTGGCGCCAATCCAGTAAGCTACCGCCGAGCCAAGATTGCAGCCCACCACCCCCGCCGCCGCGGCCCAGTAGAGATTGAAGCGCCCCAGATAGACCAGATACCCGGAAAACGTCATGATGATCTCCGAGGGCAGGGGAATGCAGGCCGAATTGACCACCATCAGCGCGGCGATGCCGGCGTAGCCGCCCAGGTCAATCACGTGGGTCACAAACTGCACCAGATAGGCAATAATATTTTCGCTCATTAGCGTTATCAGTATATCGGTCCAGGCCGTGGTCTGGCTCTCTCCGGCGCCTGTCGTGGACAACTGTGAGCTCCGTGCCCCATCTCTGGTGCCTTTATTCTGGCGCAATGGTGGAAACCACGAACCATGACCCTATTCATGAAGGGTACAAGCTTTAGCCCGTATATAAATACAGCACTATCAGCGCGGGGCTTTAGCCCCTAAGGTATCATGAGGGGGTAATCAAGGAGATCATCCCGTGGCTGACTTCCCCCCTGTCCCTCTCACGCTTGAAGGCTCGTTCCTGCTTCACCAGTTCTTCCGCTTCGACTGGAAGGCCTGGCGCTCCTGCGCGGACGGCGAACGCAAGAAAATTGCCGCAGCAGCCGTTGCCGCGCTCAGCCGCCTCGAACGCAGGGAGGCAGGCGCACCCATCCAGACCGCGCTCTTCTCCCAGCTTGGCCATAAGGGCGACCTGGTTCTGATCCACTTCCGCGACTCGCTCGAAGCCCTCAATCAGGTCGAACTCGATCTCGTACAGACCGCGCTGTACGACTTTCTGGAGTTGCGCCACTCGTATGTCTCGGTCGTCGAACTCGGCCTCTACGAGTCCACCCGCAAGAGCTACGAATCCGCCGCTGAAAAGGGCCTCGCTGAGTTCACGCCGGAGTGGAAAGCCGAGATCGCCGCCACGCTCGCACGCCAATCCGCCGCGATGGCGCCGCGCCTCTTCCCCGCAGTTCCCGAGGCCAAGTACCTCTGTTTCTATCCCATGGACCGCAAGCGCGGCGAGCAGGTCAACTGGTACACGGTACCCTTCGCAGAACGCCAGCGCATGATGCACGAACACGGCCTCATCGGCCGCCGCTACGGCGATCAGGTCAAGCAGATCATTTCCGGGTCAATTGGGTTGGATGATTGGGAGTGGGGCGTAGACCTCTTCGCCGACGATCCGGTCGTCTTCAAAAAGCTGATCTACGAGATGCGCTTCGACGAAGTCAGCGCCGTCTACGCCCTCTTCGGGCAGTTCTTCATCAGCGTGAGGCTTCCGATCGAGAAACTCGGTGGCTGGCTCGGTGGCAAACTGATTGAAGCCTGAGTGATGTCCAGCAAACACTCCAATCTCGTAAAATCCAAGCCTCTGGCAAGCAAGTCAACAGCTATTGCCCGGAAGGTCAATCGCGCCCTCGCCCCCGTCCGCATAGCCGCAATTCTCGCAGCCCTCGACGAGGCCTATCCCCGTGCCGAGTGCGCACTCAACCATCACTCGCCCTGGGAGCTGCTGGTCGCCACAATTCTCTCCGCGCAATGCACCGATGTGCGCGTGAACCTGGTCACGCCCGAGCTATTCCGTCGCTTCCCTACCCCGCAAAAGATGGCCAAGGCAACGCTACCGCAACTCGAAGCTCTCATCCGGACGACGGGGTTCTTTCGTAACAAGGCCAAGTCGATTCAAGGCGCGGCGCGCAAGATCGTCGCCGACTTCGGCGGCCAGGTTCCGCAAACACTTGCGGAGCTAGTCACCATCCCCGGCGCGGCGCGCAAGACAGCCAATGTCGTTCTCGGCGTCGCTTTCGGCAAGGCAGAAGGCGTGGTAGTGGACACGCACGTCTTCCGCATCGCGCGCCGCCTCAGCCTGACCAAGGGCGAGACGCCGGAAAAGGTCGAGCAGGAGTTGATGCGCATTCTGCCGCAAAGCCGCTGGATCGACTTCTCCCACCAGATCATCCACCACGGCCGCCAGGTCTGCGAGGCTCGCAAACCCAAATGCGACCGCTGCAACCTGGAGCAGCTTTGCACGGCGAAGGACAAGACCTGGCGGTCGTGAGTAAGCAAACTCAACCGCAGGTCCTTCGGCTCCGTTTGCCGAAAAGAACGCGTCAAACTCCGCTCAGGATGACAGTGTTATAGGGGTGCGTTTCTTTAGGAGTGGATATAGAGGTGGCTGCTTTGGGTTCTCGGTTTCCCACCCAACTGGTTGACGAGTCAGCGATGTAAGACACGCTCGACAGCCGCAATCAACCCCGGAATGTCGGAGTGATTCGCCTCGGCGGCGGGCGGCCAACCCAGATCACGCAAAGTCTGGCTGGTGATCGGCCCAATCGAAACCGCCGGAACGCCCGCCAACGGCCAAGTAACCCCAACCACGCGAGCCACTTCGGCCAGATGTGTTGCGCTGGAGGAGCTGGTGAAGGTGGCAGCGTCAATTCCCTTCCCCAGAGCTTGCCGTAGCTGCTCCGGCGCGGCATCGGGCAGGACGTTGCGATAAGCCTCGACCACGTCAACCTCAGCGCCGGCCGCCCGCAAGGCACCAGGAATCACGTCGCGGGCGACGGCGGCTCGCGCCAACAGGATTCTTTGCCCCGCGGCTCGCGCCAGCAATCCCTCGACCAGGTTTTCAGCGACGTAGACCTCCGGGACAAAATCCACCTGCAATCCTGCCAACCGCGCCGCTTCAGACGTGGCACTGCCTACGGCTGCCACCTTTAAATGCGCGGGCTGCTCCAGCGCAATCCCCAGCGCCGCCGCCCGCTCAACAAGCGCGCGCACCGCATTGGCGCTGGTCAGGATCAGCCAATCGTAGCTGTCAAGCTGCCGCAGAGCCGCGTCCAGCGGTTCGAGACTCGTAGGCGGGCGAATCTCCAGCACCGCAACCTCGACCGGCTCGGCGCCCAGCGCGCGCAAGCCTTCGCTGAGCTTGCCGGCTTGATGTGCGGCGCGGGTGACAAGCACGCGACGGCCCAACAACGGCAGCGCGCTCATTACGCGCCTCCGGCAGCCGCAAGCAGCGGACCCGCTCCCGCTTCGATCAGCTTTTGCGCTATCTTTCGGCCCAGCGTCGCCGGCTCCGCGCCAACATGGAGCGCAATGTGGTAGGTGCGGACAGATTTCCCGGTTTCTGGAGCGGCGACGACGGCAAAGAATTCGTCCCAAAGCGCATCATCCGGGCCGGAACGTTCATTCAGCCACGGCCGGCAATGAATGCCGATGGGCACCTGGCAGCCTCCGCCGAGCGCCGCCAACGCGGTCCGTTCAACGGTCACGGCAAAGCGTGTGGCCGCATCGTCGAGGAAGGCAACCGCCGCCATCGTCGCCGCGTCGTCCTTGCGGGTTTCGATGCCAAGCGCTCCCTGTCCGGCCGCCGGACAAAACTCCTTCGGTTCCAACCGCTCGCGCACCCACTCGGTCTTCTCCAGCCGATCAAGGCCCGCGGCAGCCAGCAGAATCGCGTCCACCTGCCCTTCGGCCAGCTTGCGCAGCCGCGTGTCCACGTTGCCGCGAAATTCGACGGCCTCGATATCGGGGCGCACGGTCTTCAACTGCGCACGCCGCCGCTGGCTGCTGGTGCCCACGCGCGCGCCCTGGGGCAACGCGGCCAGATTCTCATACTTCACCGAAACGAAAACGTCGCGCGGGTCCACGCGCGGAGGCGTCGCGGCCAATGCAAAGGGCTCCGGCAGTTCGGTTGGCAAATCCTTGAGTGAATGAACAGCCAGGTCCACGCGCCCATCGGCCAGCGCTTCCTCAATTTCTTTCGTGAACATTCCTTTGGAGCCGACCTGGGCGAAGGTGACCTCTTGCAGCCGGTCGCCGGTGGTCTTGATGATCTCGATCTCGACCTCGTGCCCCTGGCCGCGCAGCAGGGCGGCGATATGGTTGGCCTGCCAAAGGGCCAGTTGCGAACCGCGGCTTCCGATGCGCAGCTTCATGGCCGGATCTCCCCGCTGCTCTCGTTCACTGGCGCTTCCTCAGCCTTCTCTGTTTCAAAATTCGGCGCGCCCGCGGGTAGCGACCAGGTCTCGCAGAGCGATTCCAGCCGCGCCGCATCGTTCTCGCGTGCGGCCTGCTTGAGCGCCTGCATCGGCGGGTGGAGAAACTTGTTGACCAGACTGCGTGTCAACGCTTCGACGACAGTCATTTGCTCGGTGTTTAGCGTAGCCAGTCGTGCCTGCGCGCGCCGCAACTCCGCCTGACGAATCTCCTCGGCCTGCTGTTGCAGCGCGACGATCGCCGGAGCCACATTGACGGTGAGCAGCCGCTGATGGAAGCGCTCAACTTCGGCGGCAATCAGCGCCTCGGCGTCGGTGGCCTCGCGGCTGCGTTCGACCATGTGCGCCGCGGCCACGGCTTGCAGGTCGTCAATGTCGTAAGCAAAAATGCCTTCCAGCTTGCCCATCGCCGGGTCCACGTCGCGCGGCACGGCAATGTCGATAAAAAACATCGGCCGGTTGCGGCGGCGATGCAGGAAGGCCTGGCCGTGCTCGCGGCGGAAGATGGGATGCGGTGCGCCTGTCGAGCTGATCACGATGTCGGCCTGGCTGGCCGCGTCGTAAAGCTGGTCGAAGGGAATCACCTGGCCGGCAAAGCTCTCCGCCATGCGCCGCGCCCGCTCCAGCGTGCGGTTAGTCACCAGAATCGCGCCCGCGCCCTGCTGTACTAAGTGCCGCGCGGCCAGTTCGCTCATCTTGCCCGCGCCCACCAGGAAAACCGTGCGCCCTTGTAGCGATCCGAAGATTTTGCGCGCCAGTTCCACGGCCACCGAGGCGATGGAAACCGAGTTGGAACCAATCTCCGTCTCCGAGCGGACTCTTTTAGCAGCGGCAAAGGTGCTCTGCAAAAGGTGCTCAAGCTGCCCGCCGACGGTGCCCGCGGCGCGAGCCACGGCAAAAGCCTCTTTGACCTGGCCGAGAATCTGCGGCTCGCCCACCACCATCGAATCCAGGCTGGCGGCCACGCGGAAGAGGTGTCGCACCGCTTCCCGGTCGCGGTGCTCGTAGAGGTGCGGAGCCAGCAGCGCCGGGTCCAGGCCAAAGTGCCGTTGCAAAAAGCCAGTCAGACCGGCAGCATCCGGCTCCACCGCGGCCAGAATCTCCACACGGTTGCAGGTGGAGACAATCATGCACTCGGCGACGCCGGGCACGGCGGCCAGAGCGCGCGTGGTCTCCGGCAGATCGTCGCGGGAGATGGCGATCCGCTCGCGCACTTCAATGGGCGCGGTCTTGTGGTTGACGCCGATGAGGACCAGGCTCATTGCGGACCGAACCTGTGCACGCGGCTGAAGACATTGGCGGCCAGTACGGCCAGCATCACCAGGAAGACCGCGCCGGAGAGATACACAGCGCGGCGTCCGCGCAATCCGGCGCTGCGGCGAACAAACAGTAGAGTGACGTAGATGGCCCACATGGCAAACGACGCAATGACTTTGGGGTCGCGGAAATAGCCCGCTCCAAGAACGGTCTCCTGCGCCAGAACCGAGCCGATCACCAGGCCGACAGTCATGCAGGGAAAGCCGAACTCCAGCATGGCGTGGGCGATGCGCTCCAGCGTGTCCAGCGGCGGCAGCCAGTCCAGCGGCAGCCACCAGGAGTCTTCGCCGGGCTTGTGCTTGCTCTTCAGGCGGCGTTCCTGAACCAGGTAGAGGATCGAGGCCAGCAGACTGAAGCCAAGAGCCACATAGGCCGCCAGCAGCGCGGCAACATGCGCGACCAGCCAACTGAAACGCACCCCCTCGGAGGGAAACATATAGCGGTCAACGCCCAGCGAAGGCACAAAAACCACGAAAAAAGTAATCGGTAAGACAAAGATTCCAAGCGAGATCGCGTCGTAAAGCCACCAAACCAAAAAGAACGCTCCGGCAAGAACAAGTCCCAGCAGCGACTCCATCTCGCGCACCCCCACCGGCATCCAGTGATGGGCCTGGACGAGCATCTCGACGCAGGAGATAAAGTGGAAAAAGAACGCCAGCCCGGCCAGGTGGACACAGGTCTTGCGCCAGCGGATCAGCCCGTAAAGGACGGCCGGAAAGACGGCAACAGAAGCCGCCGCATAGAGGATCACCGCAACTCGCAGCCAGAGCAGATACATTTCGCTTCTCACCTTACGGGTGCAAGAAACAGTATACTGTGACGCTAATCACTTGGTGGCCCGTATTGATCCGGCTCATCAATGCTGACAGCTCCATGCCGCATCCGTTTCGCGTCATCTGCGAAAAGGGTGGGAATGAACTTGCATTCTCTTTTGTTTCGCTACAGTTCACATGGCGGCGGGGGTGAGGCGCATTGCGGCTTCCGATTCGCTGGGGGTTATGGATAACTTCATTCCCAGTGCGCCGAGAACTGAGGAAAGAGTCTCGAAGGTCGGATTCCCCTGCTCAGAGAAGGCGCGGTAAAGAGTTTCTCTCTGGATGCCGGCCTGCTTGGCCACTTGGACCATGGGACGGGCCTGGGCAACGTTCTTGAGAGCTTTGAGAAAGGCTTCCGGAGAGTCTTCGAGAGCGGCGTTCAGGTAAGCTGATGCCTCCATCGGGTCCAGCAGAGCCGTCAAGAGAGATTGCCGGTAGGAGCTAGTTTTGATCGTCATGCGCCCTCCAAAACTTCTTTGCGTAGCGGATATTCACGTTCTGGCCTTGCTTTGACCCGCCGAGAAGCAGGTGGATTTGACGCCCCACCTGCCCGAAATACACCCGGTAACCGGGTCCAAAATCCAGTCTCAACTCCGAAACGCCCTCGCCAACCGGTTCCACATCGCCGAAAAGCCCATCCTCAAGGCGATCTATACGGATGCGAACGCGGGCTCTGGTTTGAACGTCGAGAGCATTCAGCCATTCAGTGAACGGTTCCCGTCCAGCTTCGTCCTGACAAATAAGAATCTCGCGCGGCGTGGCTTCCAAATGCGTTTACGGGCCATCTCTCATCTGTGACATTTAAGTCACACTTAAAGCGTAGCACCGTCCTCCGGTATTTTCAAGTGCTAGTCTAGGATGCGTCAGGTCGGCGCCGAAGCGCAAGGCACCTGAGGTGCGGCTAGCCGCGCTGCGCGCCTTGGGTTCATCGTCTCCCAGGTCTCAAAGGCGAGAGCTGGTGCACCCAGGTTTTTTGGTCGGACCTGCACCACCCGTCTAGATTGAGTAAAATGGCCACGAGGCACCAATCATGGCCGTCCGAAGAACAATAGACTCCCTTACACGGGAATTCGCAGAGAAGCGAGGTATCAGTCCAGACAATGCTATCCGCATAGCTCTTATCGAAGCATTGGAAAAAGAGCAGGAAAGAGCCGAAGATGACGATGAAGATGCGTCACTCTCGTCTACTATTGAGGCGATCGACGCGCGACGACTGGTCATATCTGGAACCCTCGCTGAGGAGGCTGGTCTAAATCGAATTGGTTCTGAGACATTACCGCCTATGGCGCTGGCCATTGTATGGTTGATTGTTGCTGTCTTTGCTGCATTCTTTGTGAGGCCGATTCTATTTGCAATTATTGGCATAATAATATTGTTCGTCATGTTCACTTACTTGACTTCTCGCAGTATTGATACACGTCATGAGTATCGAAGGAAAATGCGAGAAGCACTTGCGCTAGAAATTCCGGGATTAGGCAAGAGGCTTCCAAATCGACTTAGCTTTCTTGCAAATATTCCAAATGGTGACCCCTACAGTAATCTGATAAAGCTTGAGGGCAAGTTTGTGGATTAATTCGCCGTCAAAAGATGGGATTACCAGGTGGACCCACAATTGAGATTAAATCGAAGTGAGGCTAGATTCCCCTGCAATTTAGTGATGGATAAAACATGACGCAATCAAGAATTAAGAGAAGCGTGGGTTTGGGTACATCGGCTCCAAAGTGTTAAGGCGAGACTTTGGGCACACAGTTTTTTCGGTAAGGCGAGAGGAAGAATCTGCTGCTGTTTGCGTTTACCGTTCCTATGATTTCAAATCTTCCATTTTGATATCGATCCCAAGGCCCTGCATCAATGCGTCCAACCTTTCCGCGTCTTTGACCGTTTCAATGTCGTTGTTCTTTCGCGCTCGTCTCTTGATTTTCAGGATGATTTCGATGATTTCTTCCCAGGTCACTTTACTCGTTTCTCTATCCGCCATTGAACTTCACCCCCCTAAATTTACATCACTATACACTATCATAACGAGACATATTCTGATTAGTTCTTCACTCAGTCGACGTTTTTTCCGCAGCTGGCCGAGATTTCGACCGGGTTTTGGACAGGGCGTGGAAGCATCTTGGCGGCTAGAATCGAGGTAGCCATGACCGAATTCACGCATTTGCATTTGCATACCGAGTACTCGCTGCTGGACGGGGCTTGCGACCTCACCAAACTTGTCGACCGGGTGGCCGCGCTCGGCCAGACCTCTGTCGCGATGACCGACCACGGAAATATCTATGGGGCGGTGCACTTCTTTGAGGCGGCTAAAGCCAAAGGAATCAAGCCGATCCTGGGCTGCGAGCTGTATATCTGCAAGAACGAGGACCACCGCGCGCCCGGCGAAGGGGACGAGAACAACCACCTGCTGGTGCTGGCCGAGAACGAGGAGGGCTACCGCAACCTGGTGCGGATTACCTCCGAGGCCTCGCTCAACGGCTTCTACCGAAAGCCGCGGGTGAGCAAGCGCTATCTTGCGGAGAATTCCAAGGGCCTGATCGGCTTCTCCGGCTGTCTGAGCGGCGAGCTCTGCGAGGAGCTGATGGCCGGGCGCTACGAGAAGGCGAAGAGCGTGGCCCAGCAGTATGAGGACATCTTCGGCAAAGGCAACTTCTATCTGGAGATTCAGGATCAGGGCCTGGAGCAGGAGAAGCAAATTCATGAGGCGCTCTTCCGCATGGAGCGCGAGTCGGGGATTCCGATGGTGATGACCAATGACTCGCATTACTTGTGTGGGGAGGATTCGCACGCGCACGATGTGATGTTATGCGTGCAGACCGGTGCGAAGATACACGATAAGGAGCGCTTCCGCTTTGATTCCGACCAGTTTTTCGTGAAAAGCGCGGACGAAATGGGACGGATCTTCCCGGATTCGCCGGCGTTGATGCAGCGGACGACGGAGATTGCCGAGCGCTGTAACTTGAAGCTGAATAAAATCGAGAATCCCTTTCCGGAGTTTGCCGTGCCTGAGGGGCATACGATTGACAGTTACTTCGAGTTTGTCTGCCGGGAGGGGTTGAGGAAGCGGCTGGATACTGCAGTGCGGCAACTGGAGCTGCGCGGAGTGCGGCGGTCGAGTCCGGCGGAGTACGAGGCGCGGCTGAATTATGAGATCGGTATTATCAAGCAGATGAAGTACTCCGGTTACTTTCTGATTGTCTGGGATTTCATCAAGTATGCGCGGGATAAAGGAATTCCTGTCGGTCCGGGGCGCGGCTCGGCGACCGGCTCGCTGGTGGCGTATGCGATGGAGATTACCAACATCGACCCGATGCAAAGCGTGCTTCTCTTCGAGCGGTTCCTGAATCCGGAGCGCGTTTCTATGCCTGATATTGACGTGGATTTCTGCCAGAACGGGCGCGGGAAAGTTATCGAGTATGTAACTCAGAAGTATGGGCGCGAGCAGGTGGCGCAGATTATTACCTTCAATACCATGGCGGCCAAGGCCTCGATCAAGGATTGCGGCCGGGCGATGGATATGCCTTACGGCGATGTGGACCGGATCGCCAAGCTGATTCCGGCGACCGTAGGCATGACGATAGATCAGGCACTGGAGGATGTGGCGGATCTGCGCAATGTATACGACAACGACGCGCAGATTCGCGAGCTGATTGATACGGCGAAAAAGCTGGAAGGCCTGGTACGCGGATCGGGAGTTCATGCCTCGGCGGTGGTGATTGCGCCGCGGCCATTAACTGAGTTAGTTCCTCTGTCCAAGACAAAGAACGATGAAATTGTAACTGCTTATGACATGAAGGCCGTGGAGAAGCTGGGCCTGCTGAAGATGGACTTTCTAGGCCTGACAACGCTGACGGTAATCGACGATTGCCTGAAGCTGATTGAAAGCACGCGCGGCGAGAAGGTTGATATTGAGATGATTCTTCAGGACGACGAGGAGACATTCAAGAAGGTCTTTCACCCGGCGCTGACTTCGGGGATCTTTCAGTTTGAGTCGAGCGGCATGCGGGATATTTTGCGGCGGTACAAACCGGATTCGGTTGAAGAACTGACGGCGCTGAATGCACTTTACCGGCCGGGGCCAATGAACATGATCGACGACTTCATTGAGCGCAAGTGGGGGCGGCGCAAGGTCGAGTATCTGCTGCCGGAGCTTGAAACGGTTCTGAAAGACTCGCTAGGGGTGATCGTCTACCAGGAGCAGGTAATGCGGATCTCTCAACTGCTGGCCAACTATTCGCTGGGCGAGGCCGACCTGCTGCGCCGTGCGATGGGCAAAAAAAGTAAAGAAGGAATGGAGGACCAGAAAAATCGTTTTCTGAACGGAGCGGAAGCGCAGGGGCATCCGAAGGGCCCAGTGGGCGAGATCTTTGACCAGATGGAGAAGTTCTCCGGGTACGGATTCAATAAGTCGCACTCGGCGGCTTATGCGCTGGTGGCTTACCAGACGGCATATTTGAAGACGCATTATCCGATGGAGTTTATGGCCGCGCTGCTGACTTCGGAGACATCGAAGCCGGAGAATGTGGTGAAGTATATCGGTGAGTGCAAGGAGATGGGCATCCGCGTGGAACCGCCCGACGTGCAGGTTTCAGGGAGCCAGTTTACTCCGCATGGTGAGGCAATCCGCTTTGGCCTGGCGGCTGTAAAGAATGTCGGCGGCAATGCGATTGATTCGATTCTGAAAGCGCGCGCGGAGGCGGGCGGATATTTCACAAGCTTCTGGGAGTTCTGCGAAAAGGTCGATCTGCGGGTGATGAACAAGCGTGTGATCGAGTCGCTGATCAAGGCCGGAGCGATGGACGCGCTGGGCAAGCGCGCGCCGCTGATGGCCGCCGTGGACAAAGCCATGGAGCGTGCGCAGAAGTCTCAACGCGATGCGGCGCAGGGTCAGAGCGGACTTTTTGGGCTCTTCGATGAGGGACCCAGGACGGGGCGCGGAAACGATGATCTGCCCAAGGTGGCCGAATGGGAAGAGAGCGAGCGGCTGGCCAATGAGAAAGAGGTGCTGGGCTTCTTTGTTTCGGGTCATCCGCTGGATAAGTACGCGGATAAGTTGCGCAACTTGACGGGAGTGATTCCCGTGGCCGAAGCGCTGGAGCGCAAGCCGCCGGAGAAGCGTTGGGGAACGCAACCGGATCAGGCGGACGAGATACAAGTGGCGGGTATGATTCATGGACTCCGCGTGCAGAAAACCAAACGCGACGGTAAGCTCTATGCGCAGGCATCGCTGGAGGACACAACCGGCAAAATCGAGCTGGTCTGCTTTCCGCGCGACTATGAGCGGCTCTCTGGGCAGTTGAAGATAGAGGCGCCGGTACTGCTGCGAGGATCTCTTACGGGCGATGAGGATGCCGCGCCTAAGATTGCCGTCAGCGCTATTCAATCGCTGGACGATGTGCAGGTGAAATTGCCCACGGGAATCCGGATTCGCATCAATCTGGAGCGCGCGACGGAAGAGACGTTGATGGGCCTCAAGAGCGCCGCGGAGGCCGCGCCGGGACCGGGAAAGGTGATGCTACAGTTGGAAATGAAGGGCGAGTACGCGGTGATCCTGGAGCCGGAGGGGATGAGCGTGGCGGCGGATCGCGGATGGGTGGAGCGGGTGGAGGAGCTAGCCGGCAGAGGATCGGTGCAAGCGGTGGGGTAAAGAGGATTTGCTCGGTGATCTTGGGTTGCATATATGATTGAATTGGGTTCAGATGGAGGCTTGAACTGAATGAAGCTGTCAAGATTGTTTTCCAACTTGCGATTTCCCGAAGCGGTTATTCGTCGAGCGATCGCAGTTATGGAAGCGTTACCCGAGAAAAAGGAGCCAGGAAAGTACGTTATAATGACCGCTTCTTGTGGAGACGACAGCTGGCAATATGACAACGCTGAGGATTTCTTCGCAGACTTCCAAAAAGCTGAATTTGCCTATCTTGTTTATGAGGTCCCGTTATATTCACAATATTGGCGATGCGTACTTGAATACTCGTTGTCTCAATCTAGAACTTCCGTATCAGTCGACTCCGAAAAGCGGCACCAAATTAATACGGTCATGAACGTATTCCATGAATCGTTGAACCTGGCCAAGCCCATCAAGATCGAACAGGAATCGTTGAATCAGGATACGTCAGTTAAAGTTAAAGAGGAGAAGGTAGTCAGTGTGAGTCCGTTTAATATTTTTATAGGTCATGGACGGAGCAAGGCCTGGGAGGAATTACGTAACCATCTCCAAGATAAGCATGACTATAAGATCGTCGCGTTTGAAAGTGGCGCACGAGCTGGGCATCATGTTCGCGATATACTCGGTGAAATGCTGGGTTGTAGTTCACTTGCGTTCCTTGTGTTAACGGGTGAAGATGAAACTGCAGACCAACACATGCGCGCCCGACAAAATGTGATACACGAAACAGGCCTATTCCAGGGAAAACTTGGGTTCACTCGGGCGATTGTCCTTTTGGAAGAAGGGGTAGAAGAATTCTCAAACATTACTGGAATTCAACACATCCCGTTCGCCAAAGGGCACATAGATGGGACATTTGGAGAGGTTTTGGCCGTCATCAAGCGCGAGTTCGGTCGATCAGCTCTGGCGGGTGTTCCAGGTTCGACCATCCTAAAATGATCAAGTGCCTCAGGTTCCGCTTTTGGGATCTGAGAGACGATGAACCCAAACCGGTATTTCTCCGCATCCGCGATCCTGCCGTTCACCATTTTTCGCTCACTCTTCGAGGAAATCTGCGAAAACCGGGAACCCCCTCGCCGCCAGCGCGCAGCGGCGACGAGCCAGGAGTGGAACCATTCCGGTGTCTTTCTCGTAGTACTCATGTCGTGCTACGATGAATCGCCGGTAGCATTCGAAAAGACGGGAGAAATCTGCAATCGCCATGATCAATACCAAACGCAATGCACGTCTGTCTCTCATTGCCGCGCTTCTGCTCGGCCTGAACGTCTACGCCGTCAGGGCTAACAGCCAGGAAAAGCCAGCCAAGGCCGTCGATACGCCGCGCTATCGGGACGCGAGCCTTCCTATTCAAGACAGGGTGGCTGATCTGCTGCCTCGCATGACACTGGAAGAAAAAGTGGAGCAACTCGCGGGCGGGTGGGAGGACCGGGTTGAGGTGATCGATCCGTCCGGAACCTATACCAACGAGCAGGCCAGAAAAATCCTGAACAACGAGTGGGGCGAGGAATTCAAGTTTACCCCGCGCAACGCCGCGATTCTGCGCAATGGAGTGCAGCGCTATCTGCGTGAAAAGACGCGGCTGGGCATCCCGGCGATCTTTCTCGGCGAGGCGCTGCACGGATACATGGAGTATGGCAGCACCAGCTTTCCGCAGGCGCTGGGACTGGCCAGTACCTGGGATCCGGCGCTGGTGAAGCGGGTCTTCACCGCAGTCGGGGATGAAGCCGGCTCACGCGGTTCGGGCCAGGTCTTTTCTCCCGTCCTGGGCATTGCGCGCGATCCCCGGTGGGGACGCACGGAGGAGACCTTCGGCGAAGATCCCTATTTGGTTGCGCGCATGGGAGTAGCCGCCATTGAAGGCTTGCAGGGCGATTCGTTTCTTATCGACCGCCATCATGTGATGGCCACCGCCAAGCACTTTGCGGTGCATAGCCAGCCAGAGGGAGGCACCAACACGGCTACTGGCAACTACTCGGAGCGGATCATCCGCGAGAATTTTCTAGTTCCCTTTCAGGCCGCCGTGCAGGAGGCCCGTGTGGGCAGTATCATGGCCTCTTATAACGAGATCGACGGCATCCCCTCGCACATCAATCACTGGCTGCTCGACCAGGTTCTGCGCCAGGAGTGGGGCTTTAACGGCTATGTCACCTCCGACGGCGACGGCTTGCAAATGCTGATCAACACGCATCATGTGGCGGCCGACAAGGCGGATGCAGCGCGCCTGGCGCTGGCCGCTGGCGTTGACTATGACCTCTCCGACGGCTCCGTCTATCGCACGCTGGTGGCTCAGGTGAAAGAAGGACTCGTGCCGGAGAGCGAAGTGGACAGGGCAGCCGCCCGCGTGCTGGCCGCCAAGTTCCGGCTGGGCCTCTTCGACAATCCATATGTGGACCCGGAGTATGCCGAGCGGGTGAATAACAGCCCGGAGCACCGCAAGCTGGCCATTGAGGCGGCGCGCGAAGCGATGGTGCTGCTCAAGAACGACAAGAACCTGCTGCCGCTGGAGCTGGGCAAATTGAAGACCATCGCGGTGATCGGACCCAACGCCGCGGATGTGCATCTGGGCGGCTACAGCCGCGATCCGGGCTATGGCGTCAGCATTCTGGACGGCATCCGCGCGCGCGTGGGCGGCAAGGCCACTGTGCTCTATGCGGAAGGGTGCAAGATCACCAACGCACCGCAGGGCTTCCGCGGCTGGTGGGCGAACGGTGTGGAACTCATCGATCCCAAAACCCAGACCGCTTCCATCCAGGCGGCAGTGGAGACGGCGCGCAAAGCGGATGTGGCCATTCTGGTGGTGGGCGAAAACGAAAGCACCAACCGTGAAGCCTATGCGGAAATGCACCTCGGAGACCGCGATTCCCTGGATCTGCTCGGAGCGCAGAACGACCTGGTGAAGGCCGTGGTTGAAACCGGAACGCCGACGATTGTCCTGCTGATCAACGGACGGCCGCTTTCTATCAACTACATTGCCGAGAAGGTTCCGGCGATTCTGGAGGGATGGTATTTGGGCGAGGAAGGCGGAACAGGCGCTGCCGCGATCCTCTTCGGCGATGCCAATCCCGGCGGCAAGCTGCCCATCACCTTCCCCCACACGGTGGGCGCTCTGCCTGACTTCTACAATCACAAACCCTCCGACAACCGCAGTTATGAGTTCAGCACGCGCAAGCCGCTCTTCGCCTTCGGCTCCGGATTGAGCTATACGACCTTCACCTTCGATCACCTGCGCGTCGAGCCGGAGCGGATCATGCCCGGAGGTACGGCCAAACTGAGCGTGGAGATCGCCAACACTGGCGCGCGCGCGGGCGATGAGGTGCCGCAGTTGTATGTGCATCAGCGGATCTCCTCGGTTACGCAGCCGGTGATGCAGTTGAAAGGCTTCCAACGCATCACCCTCCAGCCCGGCGAGAAGCGGACGGTCGCGTTCACGATCACGCCGGAGATGCTTTCGATGCTGGACACGGATATGCACCGTGTTGTGGAGCCGGGAGTCTTTGAGCTCATGGTCGGTCCCAGCTCCGACCGGACAAGCAAAGTGCGGCTGACGGTCGGCAATGCAGGCGGAGAAACCGGACGTCCCATGCAACCTCCGCCGGCTGGTTCCGAGTCGGGGGTGGTCAGCACTTTCGACGATGGCAAGATTGCCGCCAATTACGGCTCCTGGATGGGAGGCGGCGATCAGATGAATGGCGGAAAATCGACGGCCAAGCTGGAAGTAGTCGGGCCCGGCGCCGCGAATACCAAGGGAGCATTGCAGGTCACCGGCGAGGTGGTGGCCGGCTCGCCCTTCGCCTGGGCAGGGGCGATCTATTTCCCCGGCGCCACGCCGCAACAGTCTGTCAATCTCTCCGCCAAGAAGACCATCAGCTTCTGGGCAAAGGGCGATGGCAAGACTTATACCCTCATCGTTCAGACCGAGGCGAGCAGCGGACAAGCCCCAGCGATGACTACGTTCACCGCCGGGCCGGAGTGGAAGCAGTACGTCTTCCCGTTCTCGGAGTTTGACACCGACGGAAGTGACCTGACCGGGCTGGGCTTCCTTCGCATCCTGGAGCCTGCAAAGTTCCAGTTTCAGATCGATCAACTGGAGATCAAATGAAGAAACGCCTTTGATCGTGCATGAGCACTTATTCCTTTTTCAGGAACGTGATCACTCTTCGATGTTCAGACTTGCTACCTAGTACCTGTTCCCTGGTCCCTGACACATCACCCCTCGCGGCGGCGGCGCTGGTGGGTGCTGGGAATATTCATATCTTCGCGGTACTTGGCCACGGTGCGGCGGGTTAACTTAATACCCTGGGACTGGAGCATGGCTGCCAGCAGGTCGTCGGTCAGAGGATGGCGCGCATCTTCGTCCTCGATCAGCTTGCGGACCTTGCGCTTGAGCACCAGCAACGGCGTGTCGGCGCCCTCTGGACCGTTCGACCCCTCGGAGAAGAAAAAGCGCAGCTCAATGACTCCTTGCGGCGTGTGCGCGTACTTGTTGGCCACCGCGCGGCTCACAGTCGAGGGGTGAACGCCGATCTCCTCGGCCACCTCCTTGATCATCATCGGCCGCAGAGCCTCGATGCCCGAGTCGAGAAAATCCTGCTGGCGGCGGACAATCACTTCGCAGGTCCGCAGGATCGTACTCTTGCGCTGGGCGATGTTGCGCATCAGTTGCAGCGCCGAACGGAAGCGCTCCTTCACGTAGTCCTTCACCTCTTTGTCGGTATTCTCGGCGGTGAGCATCTGCCGGTAGCGGCGGCTAAGCCGCAGACTGGGCATGTCCTCCTCGTTCATCGAGACCACCCACTCGGTGCCGCGCTTGATGAAGACTACGTCCGGCTCGATCAGACGCGACTGTTCGCGGTTGTACTGGCGACCGGGCCGGGGATCAAGTGTGCGGATATATTCAATCCCGATGTGTGCCTCGGCTGGAGTAATCTGCGCCGCCCGCGCCAGATCCTTCACGTCTCGCTTCTGCAGCAGATGCAGGTGCCGGTCCACAATGAGCGCCGCCACTTCCATGCTGCGCCGGCGCTCCTCTAGCTGGGCCTCGGCCTCGGCGCGGAATTGGCGTTGGGAATTCTCTTCCGGCTCGGCCGGTTCGACCGGGTGCCGGGCAAACAACAGGGCAAACTCATGCTGCTGGGCGGCAATCTGAATCAGCAGGCATTCGCGCAGGTCGCGGGCGCCTACGCCGGCCGGGTCAAGCTGCTGCACCAGGTCGATGCCGCGCCTCAGCAGTTCAAGCGCCGCTTTGTTTTCCGGTTCTCCCTCAGCGTTGCCGAAGGCCGCCGCCAGTTCTTCTTCGCTGCTGGCCAGGTAACCATCCTCGTCCAGATTGCCAATGATGAACTCCACCGCCTCGTGCAGGCTGGGCTCCAGGGTCATAGCTCCCAACTGCCACGCCAGGTGATCGGTCAGAGTTGTAGGCTGGGAGAGAAAGTTCTCAAACGAGGGCTTTTCGCTTTCTTCGTACTCCGGCTGTGTGCGATAGCCGGGGTCCAGGTAGTCCTGAAAGTACGATCCGAAGTCGATTTCGTTGAAGGAGTCTTTGGGCGGGGCCGCCGGCTCCACGATCTCGCGCTCCTCAGCCCCGCGTTCCAGGCGAACCTCCCGGCCCGCAACCTCATCCAGCATGGGAACCGTCTCGTCAATCTCCTCCAGGACGGGATTCTCCACCATCTCGGCATCGATCATCTCCTTGAGTTCGAGCTTGTTGAGCGCAAGAACACTCACCATCTGCATCAGACCCGGAGTGAGGATCTGGCGTTGTGCGACCTTCAGGCTCAATTTGGGTTGCAGAAGCGCCATAAGTGGGACCCATTCCCGATTCGACTTACCGTCAGTGTACTGGAGTGAGAAAAAAGTTAAATGTTAAAATGCCGCAAGCCGCCAACCGTTCCGGATTGCGCGGCATTCAATCCGGAAATCTTGTCTGGAATTGTAGCGAATCTTTGTCCCGCAAGGGCATTGAATAAAACCGATTCGCCGTCAACTGCTCTATAGCCCTTGCCCGGTGTCACTCGCATCAACCCAGCGTGAATCCTTCGCCCAGATAAACCCGCCGCACCTCCACGTCATTGCCCAGCTCATGCGGCGTGCCGGCGCGGAAAATCCTCCCTTCGGCGATAATATAGGCACGATCAGTTACGCTCAAGGTCTCGCGCACATTGTGGTCAGTAATCAGTACGCCGATGCCGCCGGCCTTCAAATCGAAGATGATTTTTTGCAGCTCCAGCACGGCTATGGGGTCGATACCGCTGAACGGCTCATCAAGCAGGATGAAGCTGGGCTGGATGCAGAGCGAGCGCGCAATCTCCACACGGCGCCGCTCGCCGCCGGAGAGCGCGTAGCCCCGCGTGGTGCGAATGTGGCCCAGATTCAACTGGTGGATCAGCCGCTCGGTCCGTACCCGCCGCTCCCGGCTGCCCAACGGCTGCGCCTCCAGCACCGCCTGGATATTCTCCTCGACGGTCAGCTTGCGAAAGACCGAAGGCTCCTGAGGCAGGTAGCTGATGCCGAAGTTGCGCGCGCGCAGGTACATCGGCATCAGCGTAATCTCGGTTGAGTCCACCAGCACGCGCCCGGTCTCCGGTTGCACCAATCCCACGATGATGTAAAAAATCGTAGTCTTGCCGGCGCCGTTCGGCCCCAGCAGCCCCACCACCTCGCCGCGCGAGATCTTCAGGTCCACACCGCGGACCACCTGCCGTCCCTTGTAGCTCTTGCCGATTCCTTCGGCGATCAGTGTCTCCATCGCGTGGGTCATCCCGTCCGTACGTCAACAAATAAATCTATCATCCTGGGCATAAGGACGCATTATCTTTTGTTCACTTCTTCGGGAGAGCTGCGGTGAGGATGCCGCGTAGTTCATCTCAGCCCTTCACTCGCTAACAAAGATATCTTTGTGGAGGGAAGAACCGTCTGCGAGGATGCCGCTCTCACGGCTTCCTCGCAAGAGAAGGGATTATTGCTTTGGCGCGGCCGCCGGCTTAGCCTTCGGAGTTTTGTAGGAAGGAACAAACGGCTTATCCAGATTGTAATACACCGTATAGCCTACCTCGATCGGCTGACCGTCAACAAGATACGGCTTGTACTTCCAGTGGTTGATCGCGTCCTCCGCAGAATCTTTCACTGGATCGGCCGCCATCATCCACCCCATCATTATCCCCCTGGCAATTACTTTCACGTTGCCGTCTTTCTTGATCAAGATGGGAACCGTGATGATACCGCTATAGTACTGGCTGCCCTTCCCAAACGTAGTCGAACTCTTAGCCGGAGGCGGAAATCCCACTTCAAACACGGATTCCGGTAGAGGCATACCCGGTTCGATCCGGAACGGCTCTGAGACCGTGCCTTTACTCGGTGGTTTCAACTGAGTGGCATCGGCGCCTGTCCACTCCTCCAGCAAGGTCACCTTCGACTCAGCAATCTGCATACCCATGAAAAGAACCTTCACATCCCGGGCAACGGGACGATTCTGAAAGGGCTGAATGTCGCTATACTTCACAACGGTATCGGAGGTCGAGACCGCCCGCAGATTCAGATCGTTGTCAATACATACTATCGGAAACGTAGTATCCGGGTTGGTCTGGTCAACGTCATAATCGGAAGGATTTTCTACCAGGACGCATTTCAGCGTCGCCCCATCCATGGAGACGGTTTTGATCGTCATCTCATAGTTGGGCTGAATGTTGCCCGCCAGATAAAGCGGGTTGATGATGGGACGCGCCGATTTGGCGCCAGTGGTTAATGGATCAAAGCCTGGATCAAAGCCACTGCCGTTGGGCTTGGTGCGATATTGTTCAAAGCGCGAGACGCTCCACTCCGAGCCGTCGTAGTCCGACTCCTTGCTCGTATAGACACGCTTCCACTGGTACGGCCCCATCGACCACACCTCAAGCGTTGCGATATCCGGCTTCGACTTCCCCTGCTGCATAAACTGAAGGTCAACCTTCATGTGCCATGGTTTGAGACCCTCGGCTTTCAAGCCATTGCTCTTGATCGCCGTGTTGAGGATACGATGAGCCAAAGTGTTGAGACTCTCCGTTGCATCGGGACTGTGTGTTGCGGCAGCGGACGGTGAGGCCGGCGCCTGCGCGGAAACGGCAAGCGTAAAGCCCGCCAAAAGTGAAAACAACGCCAGCAAACAGCGCCGTCTATTTGAAAAAAATGAATGCATTTCGATCACTCCTCTGTGCCACTTGTGCACATACGTTGAAAATTAGAGTCTCTCGACCGGCGTACTCATTGCCCCGTCTGTCGCTTCAGGGCCCATCACTTCAAAAAGGATGGCCCCTCACTTCGGCGCCGTGGTTTCAGTAATCGTTTTCTTATCGCCACCCTCTACCCTAACACTGTCATCGCTGCTATGGAAGACTAAAGCTTCACCCGTCACCGTTCCCCGCGCCGGATCGCTCATCTTGGGTTGTGTTGCAGCCGTTCCCGTCAGTATATACTCGCCTGTAACCCCGGTATAAACCAACTGCTCGCCTGTGCCACGCCTGCCTTCGGAAGTCAACACCACGTGGCCCCGCGCCGTCATCTTATCCACCTGCGCCTGGCCGCTCTCCTTGTTTGCGGCCTTGCCCGAGGGCAGCAGCGTCACTTCTACTTCATCCGACGACGAGGTTGCCGTTCCGGTTTCAGCCACGACTTTGTCCAGTACGCCCGAGTGCATCACTGCCTTGCGCACGACGTCGGAGTACTTCAGGTCGCCTCCGCGCACACGGATCACGGAAGGCTGACTGGATTTCCCTGCCTCTTTGCCCGGCGCTGAGCCCGGTGAGCTGACCAGCACAGCCCTCACCGGATCAGAGGCGTCCGTGGTACGCGCTACCAGCGTCTGCCGCTCCCGATCGAGCACAATCACCGGCGCGGCTACCGAGTTGGCCTGCTGCCAGAGCCGCGCCTGGCCGCGGAAGGTGGCCTCATTGGTCGCCTGATGCAACTGCGCTTCGGCGGAGACGATATGCGCCGGACCCTGCCCGCCCAGAGCCACGCCGCCCGCGGGCCTTCCCTGCTGGCCGTTGCCTGTGGCGCTGTCGTTGATCCAGCTCGCCTTCACATTGCCGTGCGCAAAGGCGTCGCCCGAGGCGCGCGAAACGTCCACCTTGTCGGCGGTAAGCTGGATAGCGCCGTCTTCAACGCGCGGATTCACGGTCAGATGCAGCCACTCGCCCTCTCCCGCATAGTCGGCGCGCCCTGAGGTAGCCCGCAGCGTCGACGGCGGAGGCGCTCCCGGCTTGGCTGCCGGTGTCTGCGTCATCACCACATGGCCCTCGACCGTAGCCGATTGAATCTGCGCCTCGCCGCCCTGCCCAGGCTTTGCGCCTGGCCCAGCCGGAGCCACGAAATGTGCTTCGAGCCGGTCGCCAGTCGTCGTCTGCCGCTTTCCTGTCTCGGTGGTCTCCTCGATGCTCGCGTGGCCGACTCCGTTCATGGTGGTCAACACCGAAGCCGGCCCAAACGCGCCGGTCAGTTCATCGGCTGAAAGCCGAAAGGGCGCAGCCGCTGCATTGCCGCGCTGGCTCTCGCCGGTAATCACCACGCCGCCCGTTCCGTGGACCGTAGCAGGCTCGATCTGTCCATGACCGGAATCGCGAAAATCAATGTCGGCAATTGGCGATCGCCAATGGCGGCTCACCCGCTGCGGCTGGTCAGTCTGTTCACTCTGCTCCATGCTGTCCATGGCCACGCCCAGTTCCATATGCGCATGGCGCAACTGGCCTTGCGCGGTGAATTCCAGCTCCACCTGAGGCGCCGTCCCATGCAACTGCCGATGCCAATCTCCGTTCTCTGAATCACTCGTCGAGTCCATCGTCACTCCGCCCACCAGGCGGCCGTGGCGAGGCTGATTGTGCTCATCAAAATCCATCTGCCCGGTAGGCGCCGTCAGATGGCCTCTGGTCGCGGTGGTCAGCGTAAAGCCGTTCATCGCGTTCAAACTGACCGCCGATCCATCTTCGCGGAAGAGAATCTTGGCGTCGCCAGCCGTCGCTTCCCCGCTCCGATAGTCAGCCGTAGCCGAATGCAGCCGGCAAATCTGTTCGTCGCGCTCGAACTCTGCATGCTGCGCGTGAATCTGGACTGTATCCGTGCCGCGCTGCGTGGTCAGCTCCACTGCCCGCTCCAGCACCAGCAGGCCATTCTGCGAGTCGTATGTAGCGCCCATTGAGCTGCCCGCTCCCTGCACCATTGAAAAATCCACATGCTGGCTGGTCGTCGCCACTCCACTCTTCTGATCGAAGGTGAGGCCGCTGGTCTTTACATGAATCTGGCCCCGCGCCGCGGCTTCGGCCACCGAGGCCACCGGAGCGCTCTTTGGCTTGCCCTTCACCGCCTGCTCAGGTGTCGCCTTGGGCGCAATCGCTGGCGCTACGCCCGGCCGCATCAGCGTAATCTCCACCGGCCCGGCGGCGATGGCCGTGCCCGCCTTCTGGTCGTACTCAAATTCACCGCCCTCGATGCGGTCAACGCGGCTGCCGTCTGCGCCGTACAGCTCGATCTTCACGTCGTGCAGCAGTACATTGCCCTTCTTCAACTGAACGACCTTCGACGCATGAATCTTGAAGAGCGTCTGCCCGCCGTGCGCCTGTGTATAGGTGACGCCTCCGGAGTCCGATTGAATTTCTATCCCCAGCCGCTGGGGCAGATCGCGCCGGTTGAAGGGATTCTTCCACTTGCCCACGACCAGAAAGACCACCAGCGCCGCCAGCAGCAGAACTCCCGCTCCCAGCACAAGCGCCCGCATTCGCTCAATGGTCAATCGCACGGTCAGTTCGCCCCCCTCAGCCGTGCCGCCAGCCTCTGCGGAAGGCTCTCGCCCAGCTCACTCCACAGCAGGCGCGCCGTAGCTCCCGAAGCCTTCTCAACCGCCGCGGTCAACTCGACCAACTGGCGTACATTCTCTTCCACGTGCCGGGCCGCAACCGAGTCGAGTTCCAAATCTTCTTCCAGGAAGGGTGCATCCGAGCCGAAATCTATGCGAATGTGGCCGTCGGCCTCGAAGGCGGCCTCGTCAAAGAGCGGCCCAAAGCCTGTCACCCGCACCAGGCGTTGTTCCCGCGCCCAACGCGCCACCTGCGGTAGGGCCAACTCTTCCAGTTCCCACAAGCTCCAGCCAATCTGGAACTCGTAGGCATAATCGTCGTGTAGCAGCTCCAGCGCATCTTCGACGGCCAGGCGCGGCTCAACACCCAGCTCGACGGCTCCGTCGCTGCCCACGCCGGCTCTTCGCCCATAAACCTGCTGAAAGACCGGCGACTCATTCCAATTGATGGGCCAGACCGTCGCCGAATAGACGCGTGCCTCGCCGCCATGCGCGGCAAACGCGCCCAGCACCGCCGTCAGCTTGCCGGGAAGCTCGGCAAGGCGCAGATTGGGGTACCACAGACTCAGATAAAGTGTGTCGGCCATCTCTGTTGATTGTAGACGGAGGAGCGGACGTGACGGTGCTTGAACTTGTCGTATCAACCGGTCTTAAAAGTGCACGGCTTCACAAACTGCGAAAAAATGATTTCAAAATGCATGAAGCGTCAGGGCACGACTTCAGTCGTGCCGCAAGAGCAATAAAATATGGGTTGGGCTTTAGCCCCTGAGGGACGGTTCCTTGGCATTTTCGACTTCACGACAGATTGATAATCAATCTGTCGTTGGAATTCTATAATCCTTCAACAGGTTAACCAATTTTCCGTCAAGTTTAGGGAAATGGTAAGGTTTATTATCCCTCCATGTTTTACTCCCTTCAATCTTCTTATTGCATTTATCTTGAACTTCCCTGAGTAAGTCGGCGTGATTATACATATACCACAGCCCATTTTCGCCATCACGAAAACAGATATAAAGTTCATTGTCTGTATACTTCTTGTCGAATGTGAGCCGACTCTTGAGTTGTATTTTATAAAACTTCCCATCGCAATCTTGTGCAAGAAAATCTGCGCCATTCCAATCATTTCTGAGAGGGATTGTGAATAAACCAAAATCAGCGAGGACCGCCGAAAGCTTCTGATAGTTGAACGCTTCCTTCTGTTTGTCGTTGAGTCCCGTATACTTGATCTTCTTAAAAACTAATGGCATCGTTCCTCCTCAGATCAATCTTATCCCTGATCCCAGCTTCTACATCAGTTCCACGCCCCACAGATCGTGCAGATGCAAGACGCCCTCGACGGTTCCCGCGGCATCCACCACCACCAGCGAGGTGATCTTCCGTTCTTCCAGGATCGCCAGCGCCGTGGCGGCAAGCTCTTCAGCGGCAATAGTGCACGGATGAGCGTTCATCGCTTCGCCGGCGGTCTTGCTGAGCGCCGCGCCGCCTTCGCGCTCCAGCAATCTCCGCAGATCACCGTCGCTGATCACGCCGCGCAGTCGGCCCTCCTCCTGCACGGTGGTCACACCCAGCTTCTTCGACGACATTTCGTAGATCACATCGGTCATCGGCGTAGCAGGGCTGACTACCGGCACAGCGTCGCCGGAGTGCATCAGGTCGCGCACCTTGGCCAGCCGCTTGCCCAGCTTGCCGCCGGGATGCAGTTCGGCGAAATCCTCCGCGCGGAAGCCCTTGCGCAGACTGACTGCGATGGCCAGCGCGTCGCCCAGCGCCAGCATGGAGGTGGTCGAGGCCGTCGGCGCAAGATTCAGTCCGCAGGCCTCGCGCTCCACGCCGCAATCCAGAGTCACATCGCTAGCTCGCGCCAAAGTTGAGTCGAGACGGCAGCAGAGGCTGATCAGAGAATCGCCCTTGCGCTTGAGCATTGCCAGTAGCCGTAGAATCTCCTCGGTCTCGCCGCTGGCCGAGAGCGCCACCACCACGTCGCCCGGCATCAGCACGCCCAGATCGCCATGCACCGCTTCGGCAGGATGCAGAAATAAGGCCGGCGAGCCGGTGGAACTGAGCGTGGCGGCGATCTTCTGCGCGATAATCCCGCTCTTGCCCATGCCGGTGACCACTACGCGCCCGCGCTCTTCGCCGCAGCGCAGAATCAGCTCGACAGCCCGGTCGAAGGCCGCGGCCATCGGTCCTTCCAGGCGCGTGGCCAGGGCTTCCAGCGCCGCCGCCTCGGTGCGCACCAATGCTGCCGGAGCGAGCCTCCGGCCTGCTTCACGATCGGTTTGGTTAGGCTGACGTCCTTCTTCACTCATCGGTTATTGATGGTAACAGTTTCTACCCTACACTGTGGCCGCGCAAGCGGCAGTTGGCCCCACCGCAGGTGGTTGGCCTCACCGCAGGTGGCTCGTACAATAAGCCAAGAGGTCTTTCCCCGTGAAACGCAACACCCTCGTCGTTACCGCCGTTCTCTTCATCCTGGCCGTCTTTGCCTGGTCCGGCTGGGCCAACTGGGAGTACCGCAAGCAGGCCCGAGAGCGGCTGCTGGCCATGGCGCCGCAGGGTGAAATGGTGGCCAACGCAGCCGGCGGAGGGCCGCAGTACGTCACCCCGCTCCAGGGCAAGCCCGCACCACCATTCACGCTCGAAGACCTAAGCGGCAAGAAACTTTCACTGACCAGCTACAAGGGCAAGGCGGTGCTGATCAACTTCTGGGCCACCTGGTGCGCCCCGTGCAAGATCGAGACTCCTTGGCTTATCGAGCTGCGCAACCAATACGCGGCGCAGGGCTTTGAAGTTCTGGGCGTCTCCATGGACGACATCGACCGCGGCGACCCCGAGAAGTTGAGCGAAGAAAAGCGGCAGATCGCGCGCTTCGTCCAACAAGAGCATATGCCCTACCCGGTGCTGATCGACGGCGACTCGATCAGCGAGCCCTACGGCGGCCTGGATGCGCTGCCCGCCTCCTTCTTTGTGGACCGCAACGGAATCGTCGTGGCCGCGCAATTGGGATTGACCTCGAAGGCGGAGATCGAAGCCAATATCAGGAAGGCGCAGGGAGATTAGCGGAGTTAGTCAGGAATATATGGACAGATTGATGATTGCAGCTAAATCTAGAATGTGCATTGCTGTTGCGGCAGTTCTTGCGCTTACCTCTACGCTGGCGTCAGGCCAGAGACCGCTGGTCGATGGGGCTGAGCGCTCTACCGTTAAGCTCGCTGCCGTCGAGTACCTCTACCCCGAGCAGGTCACTGTTCCCGCCGGCAAGGCCACTGAGGTCACGCTGCACTTCCGGATCGCGCCGGGACTGCACATTAACTCCCACACGCCTAAAGAGGACGAACTCATCCCCACGACCCTCTCGATTCCCGAAGACTCCGGTGTGCGCCTCGATGGCGCCGTCTACCCGCACGGCACGGATTTTACGCTGCCTCTCGACCCCCAAACAAAGCTCAGCGTCTACACCGGCGAGTTCATAATCCAGGCGCGCATTGTGGCCACAGCCGGCGATTACCTGGTCGAGGCCCGGCTCCGCTATCAGGCCTGCGACAACAACGCCTGCATGCCGCCCAAAACAATGACCGCGGCGATTGATGTCATTGCGAAGTGAGCGCTGCTGCCTGCCGCGCCTTTTGAAACTCGCGCCGCCAACGGCACGTCTTCCTACAATGTTGTACGGAGGCTTTTACCATGCGTTTGGGAAGCAGAGCAGTGTATGCGTTGGCAATTATGGGACTCGTGGCAGGGCTGTCTGCCCGGATGCAAGCCGATCCACTGACGGTAAAGACTGAACAAGGCAAGGCTCATGGCAAGACCCTCAACGATGGCAAGGTCAAGGCCTTTCTCGGCCTGCCTTATGCGGCCCCGCCGGTGGGCGAACTGCGCTGGAAGGCGCCCCAGCCGCCAGTCAAGTGGAAGGGCACGCGTGATGCCAGCAAATTCGGCGCTCATTGCGCCCAAGGCCATGTCTTTGACGACATGATCTTTCAGGACAGCGCGAACAGCGAGGACTGTCTCTTCCTGAATGTCTACGCGCCCGCCGACGCCAAGGCCAAGAGCAAGCTGCCGGTGATGTTCTGGATTCATGGCGGCGGCTACTCCGGCGGCTCTGCTTCCGAGCCGCGGCATAATGGCGACTTTCTGCCCCTCAAGGGCGTGGTGCTGGTCAACATCAACTACCGGTTGGGCGTCTTCGGCTTTCTCGCGACTGCTGATCTGGCGAAAGAAGCCAACGGCGCGGCGGGCAATTATGGCCTGCTCGACATGGTCTCCGCCCTGCAATGGGTCAAGGCCAATATCAAGAACTTCGGCGGCGATCCGGAGAATGTGACCATCTTCGGCGAGAGCGCCGGCTCCCTGGCTGTCAGCACGCTGATGGCTTCGCCGGCAGCCCGCGGCCTCTTTCAGAAGGCCATCGGCGAAAGCGGCGCGGCCTTTGGCGATACGCTGCCCACCGACACACTGGAAGCCCGCGAAAAACTCGATGGCGAGTGGGTTGCTTCGCTGGGCGTGACTACACTGGCGGATCTGCGCGCGCTGCCGACGGACAAAGTCCTGGATGCGGTTAAAAACAAGAAGGGCGGCTTTTGGCCCGTCGTCGACGGCAAGCTGCTGACCGAGCCTGTCCCCACCACCTACGCCGCGGGCAAACAGGCGCATGTGCCGCTACTGGCCGGCTGGAATCGCGATGAGGGCAGTTTCTTCGCCATGCGCCCCATAACCGCGGAGCAGTTCAAAGGCATGATTGGCGGCCTCTATAAGGAGCGGGCCGCGGAGTTCTTGACACTCTACCCCGCCGAAACCGATGCGCAGGCCCTGCGTTCGGCGATCGACTACGGCAGCGACAACTTCATCGCCTTCGGCACCTGGAAGTGGATTGAGGCGCATCGCAAAACGGGAGATTCGCCGATCTACCGCTATCATCTCGAACTGGCTGCGCCGCCCAGCAAGTATCACCCCGGCAGCTTCGCCTTCCACTCCGACGACATCGAGTACATCTTTGGCACGCTCGACACAAGGCCCGGCGCGGTGTGGCGGCCAGAAGATCGCACACTCAGCGAGCAGATGATGAGCTACTGGAGCAACTTCGCGCGAAGCGGCGATCCCAACGGACCGGGATTACCCGTGTGGCCTAAGTACGACGCGAACGACTCGCTCATTCACCTGGACAGCACCATCACCTCCGGCCCTGACACGCTGCGCCCGCGCTACGAATTTCTGCTGAAAGGAATGCCGGCGATGCACTTCTGAGGCGCATGAATAAGCAAAAAGGCCGCCTTCAGGCGGCCTTTTTTATGTGAAATGGAAGAGAAACTGGCAAAATCACCGGTTCACGCCCGCGGCATCGGCAAAATCGGCTGCCTGCGCCGCTGGAATGGTACTGGCCGGCGGTGGCGGAGCGAAGCTGGAGTTTTTGGCGTTGATCGCGTTCGAGTAATCGGGACCGAGACCAAGCTTCTTCAGCGCCCGCGAGTCAGGCATCAACTTCGTCTGCCAGCCCTGATCGGCCTGATACTTCTGCATGGCGGCCTTGGTCGATTCGTCCCACTTGCCGTTGGCGGGACCGGGAAGATAGTGCTCGCGAATCAGGGCCTGCTGAATCTCCATGACACGGTCAGGCAGAATCGCCTGCTGGCCGCGTAATTTGGGCGCAGCCTTTTTGTGGGCGTGGTGTTTTGCGGTTTTGCTGCCCGGAGCGGGATGAGCGGGGTCAGAGAAGGCAGGGGATGCAACCAGAGCCATGAACAGCGCAACTGCCAGGCTTGCTCGAAGAGAAAGCACGCTGCTTCACCTCTGGGTCATCAGATTTGGCCGGACCTTATGGGTAAATCTTAACGAATTGTCCCGCATGGCGGCAAGACAAAACCAATTTGCAAGTGGGAATCCAGCGGTATACAGGAATGGGCGCCAGAAGCGGAGATCCGCTGCCGACGCCCTGCTGAGGCTACTGCAACGTTCCGCCCACGTAGTTGATGCCTTGGTCGGGATGGCGCGGGTCCATGATTTCAAAGACCACGTCATCGCCGGTTTTGAGTTTGCCCACTATCGCATCGTACTGCTCCTTGTTGCCGGTGGGCTGCTTGTTGATGCGAATGATGACCAAGCCAGGCTCCAGTTCCTGCAGGTCAGCAAAGGAGCCGGAGCGCACCGACTGGATGACCATGCCAGTGGCGTGCAGCTTGGCTGCGGTGGCCGCGGTGACCTCGCGGACCACAATGCCCAGCTTGGCCTCGCCCGGGTCGCCCTTCTCGTCCGTGCCCTCTTCGGCAGCTTGTTTGCCATTTTCGGCAAAGACCAGATCGCGGTCGCCAATCGTGACTGTGGCGTCGGTCGGCTTGCCTTCTCTCAGCAGGCCCAGGCGAATGCTCGAGCCCGGCCTGCGGCTGGCAATCTCGTTCACCAGATCGTCGCCGTCCTTGATCGCTCGGCCGTCAATCGTGGTGATGATGTCACCCGGCTTCAATCCCGCCTTCTCCGCCGGACCACCTGGCGTAATCTCCTGCACCAGCACGCCGTTCTTGAAGCCGTAGACGCGATTCACAGCGCCGGAGAGATCCTGGCGGAACATGATGCCGATGGAGCCGCGCGTCACCTTATGGGTGGGGCTGATCAGATCGTTGTAGACCTCGACAACGGTATTGGAGGGCATGGCAAAGCCCAATCCCTGGTAGCCGCCCGACTGCGTGAAGATGGCCGTATTGACTCCGATTACCTCGCCGTTCATGTTCAGCAGAGGTCCGCCCGAGTTGCCCGGATTGATAGCCGCATCGGTCTGGATGAAGTGCTGAAACTGGCCATTGGCGCCCGGCTCGATGGTCCGGTTCTTGGCTGAGATAATGCCCGCGGTGACGGTCTGCGCCAGCGCGAAGGGGCTGCCGATAGCTTCCACCCAGTCGCCCACCTGCGCCGTGTCAGAGTTGCCCAGCTTCACCGTCGGCAACGGCGTGCTGGCGTCAATCTTGATGACCGCCAGATCCGTGGACTTGTCGAAGCCGATGACGTGCGCCGTACGGCCCAAATCCTGGTTGTCCGGATCGGTTGAGAGTTTCACGTAAATCTGATCGGCCTTATCGATCACGTGATAATTGGTGATGATGTAACCCTTGGGGTCGACTATAAAACCGGAGCCCAGAGACTGGCGGGCCTGGCCGTCGTCTCCGCCATCCATGTCGGGCATCTGTCCGCCAAAGAAGCGTCTTAGCATATCCGGGAGGTCGCCCTGCCCCTGTTGCTGGCCTTGCTGCTGCTGATCCTGATCCTGATCGTCATCGCCGGGCTGCTGAGGAACGGGTTGAACGCGGCCGTGAAAGCTGCGCCGGCCCTTGCCCTCGGCCTGTTTAGGCAGGGTCCGGGTGTTAATGTTGACCACCGCCGGCCCAACTTCTTTGGCGATCCTGACAAAATCGTTCGGCGCCACCGGAGTGTTGATGACTTTCAGTGGGGTGGCATCGGCGCTTGAGTTCTGCTTCTCTTGTCCGCGAACTCCGTGCGCGGCAAAAGAACCGCCCACGATGGCGGCCGAGAGCGTGGCAAGCAAGACAAACACGGAAGCAAGACGGCGTGCGCGCAGCCGTTCGAAGAATGATTTCATGGGTTCGTTGACCTCGTTACGTAACCAGCCTTGCGGCTGGGTTGTTCATGGTGTTGTTTACGTCAAAAATCAGTATAGCCAGTGGCGGGCAACCCCGTCTGGCTCGCGGAATCCGCACGCCTGAGCCCTTGAACTGCGGCCGGCGTTAATGGAACCGTCTCAACCTTATAGACGCGGCTTAACCAAAAGAGTCGCAAAGTAAGGCTGCGAGTGGAGAGGCAACGGGCGGGAATTCAGAATCCAGCAAACGGCTGGTTGGTGTGGCTGCCCACCAGGGATTCGAACCCCAATATGCTGCTCCAGAGGCAGCTGTCCTACCATTGAACGAGTGGGCAACTCGTATGCACGACCCAACTTGCAGCCGCATTGGCATCAGCCGCGACAGAGCGCCGGCGACCAAAACCAACTAGCTCATCATAAAGGGATTCTGCGCCCGCGGTCAAACGCGTCGGCCTCCGGCTAAAAATTGATGACGACAGCAACGCAGAAGCCCACACCACGACGATCAGGCCTGTTTTTATCGTGCCACAAGCACGGGTCTCTGGCGATGCGTGAGCAGCGGCAGCACCTGGGCCTGTGCCTCATCGACGGTAAGGCCGTACTTGGCGCGCAACGCATCGACCTTGCCGTGCTCTATGAAATGGTCGGGCCAGCCGATGCGGACGACCGGGAGCGCGCTGCCCAACTCTCCAAGCGCCTCTATGACCGCCGAGCCGAAGCCTCCCATTTTCACGTGATCCTCAAACGTGACGAAAGCAGCGACGCGCCCGGCGTATTCGGCGAGCATCTCGCGGTCGAGAGGTTTAATGAAGCGCGGATTGATGACCGCCGCGGAGAAGCCGTCGCGCTCCAGCCGCTCAGCCAGCTCATTAGCCAGCGTAGTCATCGGCCCCAGGCCCAGAATCGCTACGTCGGAACCGTCCTTGAGCACTTCGGCCTTGCCCACGGGAATCAACTGCGGCTCCGCCTTGCGCGCCACGCCCGGCCCCACGCCGCGAGGATAGCGGATGGCGCTCGGCCCCGGAAGCTGGAGGGCGGTCGCCATCATGTCGGCCAGTTCGTCCTCGTCCTTGGGCGCCATCAGGACCATCTCCGGAACGCCGCGCAGGTAGGCAATGTCGAACAAGCCGTGATGCGTCGGCCCATCGTCGCTGGAGAGGCCCGCGCGGTCCATGCAGAAGAGAACCGGCAGCTTTTGCAGCGCCACGTCATGAACGATGCAGTCGAAGGCGCGTTGCAGGAACGTCGAGTAGATGGCGCAGACCGGCCTGAAACCGCGCGTGGCCATGCCGGCGGCGAAGACCACCGCATGCTCCTCGGCAATGCCCACGTCGAAGTAGCGCTTGGGATGGTGCGGCCGGAAGAGGTCCAGTCCCGTGCCGCTGGGCATGGCGGCGGTGATGGCCACAATGCGCTCGTCCTTGTTCGCCAGGCCCACCAGCGTGTTGGCGAAGACCTCGGCGTAGCTGAGCTGGCCCGTGGGCTTGGTTTCTCCGGTTTCCGGGTCAAAGGGACCAAGGCCGTGAAACTTCTTTTGCAGGTCGAGCGCAGGCTGAAAACCGCGGCCTTTCTGCGTTAGCACATGCAGCAGCACCGGGTGGTTGGTCTCCGCCTTGAGAAACTTGAAGCTCTCCACCAGCAGCGGCAGGTTGTGCCCGTCGATGGGGCCAAAATATTGCAGTCCAAATTCCTCGAAGAGGATGGAAGGCCAGAGAAGGCTCTTGGCAGCTTCTTCCGCGCGGCGCGCCACCTCCACCGCCGTCTTGCCGCCGATCTTTTCAACAATGCGCCGAGCCGAATCGTGCAGGCTCCTGTAATGCTCGTTGGTGACGATCTTGTGGAAGTAGCGGGCAATGGCGCCCACATTGCGGTCGATGGACCACTCGTTGTCATTGAGCACCACGATCAGCCGCTTGGTCTGCTCAGCGATATTGTTCAGCGCCTCGAAGGAGATGCCATTGGTAAAGGCCGCGTCTCCGGCCACGGCGATCACGTGCTCCTTGCCGCCAGCCAGATCGCGCGCCACGGCCATGCCCAGCGCTGCGGAGAGCGCTGTCCCCGCGTGCCCCGCTCCGTAGCAGTCGTGCTCGCTCTCGGTGCGAAGCATGAAGCCGTTCAGCCCGCCCGGCTGGCGAATCGTCTCCATGCGCTCCAGCCGCCCGGTGAGCATCTTGTGGATATAGGCCTGGTGGCTCACGTCGAAGAGCAGCTTGTCCTCTGGGGTATTGAAGACTGTGTGCAGCGCCAGCGTCAGCTCGACCACGCCCAGATTCGGCCCCAGGTGGCCGCCGGTTTTGGAGAGTGTCTGAATCAGGAATACGCGAATCTCCTCGGCCAGCTCTGCCATCTGCGCAAAATTCAGGCGCTTCAGATCAGCGGGCGAGTGAATCGACTCAAGCAGCGTTCCCATCGTCTTCCTTCCCCGGTAAAGTGCCGGGCAGCCCAGCAAAGACACCCAAACGCCGGAAATCTCGAAACCAGCTCCAACCGATAGTATACCAACGCGGCAGATTCAGCGCTGGTGGTTAGACGATAGGGACGGCGTCAAGTCGCGGTAAAACTGGATATGATCCTCGCCGTCGTCGCCGAGGCCAACGTATCGTAGTTACGGACAACGAAATGGATTTCGCCGGCATCCAATTCACCATGTCTCCATAGCAATCCGGTGCTTGAGCAAAACTCGTGCAATCAGGTATCAAAACGGGATTTGAGTCCACAGCGCACGCTGGTCCGCCATAAGTGTATTCTTCAAACGGGAGTAAAAACGCAATTCTCGCCGATAAGTATTCTCAGGAGCCAAAAAGCACGATTGCCGGCTGGCCTGTGCGCCCCCCAATGAAGAAACTAATTCTCATCTTCGCGATCCTTCTCGTTTGGGCTTCGGCAGCCTGTGCAGAGGCGCCCGGCACGCTGACCACCCTGCACGCCATTACCGCCCTCAGCAATGCCGAGGCCAGCAAGGAGCTGCCGGTCGCTTTTGAGGCTACGGTTACTTACTATCGCGGTTATGAAACCACATTGGTTGTGCAGGATGGCGACGCGGGAATCTATGTTCATGCTCCAGCGAACGCCAAATTGGTTCCAGGCGACCGGGTTCTGATCAAAGGAACTACCCGCCCGAGTTTCAATCCTTATGTAGAATCCAGCAGTATCGCCCTGCTGCGCCACGGTCCCCAGCTTAAACCTCAGCCTTCCAACTTCGATCAAATGATCCGCGCGCAGGCCGATTGCCAGCTGGTCACCGTGCACGGCGTGGTCCACGCCGCCGACATGGAGTTGAATTTGGGTGTGCGCAGTATCTCTCTGCAGTTGCTTACAGATGGCGGTTATATTGTGGTCGCGGTGGACAGTGACGATGCAAGCGTCCTCGAAGGACTTCTGGACGCCGAAGTGTTAGTCAACGGCGTCGCCTCGGAAGAATTCGACAGCAAAATGCAGGTAACCGGGATTCGAATTCACGTTCAAACGCTTGCCGGTATTCAGGTTCTCAAACGCGCTACGGGCAGCCCGTGGACCCTCCCTGTCACGTCCATGGAGCGGGTCCTTTCCGTCTATCATATGACCGATTCCACGCCGAGAGTGCGAGTTCACGGGATCATCACCTACTATGCGCCCGGCTCAGTCGTGGTATTACAGGACGGCGACAAGAGCATCTGGATCGCTACGCGAACCAACATCCCCTTACGGATCGGCGATGCAGCCGATGCGACGGGCTTTCCTGATGCCAACAATGGATTCCTCAGTTTGGAGCATGGAGAAATCAGGGACAACCTCATACAGGCGCCTATCACACCACTACCGGCGACCTGGCAAATACTGAGTCCAACCGGCTTCAATTCTTCTAGTCACCATTTCGATCTTGTTTCAATTGAAGGCAAGGTGGTATCGCAGGTCCGGGCAGCCACACAGTATGAGTATGTGCTCTCCGCCGACGGCCAAGTGTTTTCCGCCTTTCTCCGTCGCAGCGAGAATCAGGTTTCGGATGGTCCACAGATTCCGGTTGGTTCCCTAATCCGTGTTACCGGCATCTGCATCCGCGAGAACTCCAACCCATACATCCCCCAGGTGCCCTTCAACATTCTGATGCGTTCCTTCGACGATATTGAAGTCATCAAGGGCCCCTCTTTGCTGAACATTCGCAATCTGACGCTTATCGTCGTCTTGCTGCTCGCGATCGTGGCCCTGGTAGGCGGCTGGGGGTGGAAGCTTGAGCACAAGGTTCGCCGGCAGACGGCCGCATTGGCGGCCCTGGAACGCCAGCGCAGCAGCATCCTAGTAGACATCAACGGATCGCGGCCACTGGTTGAGATCCTGGAAAAGATCGTGGGAGTGGTCTCTTCGATGCTGGATGGTGCGCCCTGCTGGTGCGAACTCGCCGACGGATCGACGGTGGGCGTTTGTCCTGCGGAGCCGCACAACCTGGAGATCGTCCGCGCGAAGATCGATGCCCGATCCGGTCCGTCGCTGGGCGCGCTGCTGGCCGCGTTTCCTCCGGAATCTCGTCCAGTCGCACGTAGAACAGAAGCGCTTACCGACGGGGCGCGGCTGGCCGCACTGGCCATCGAAACCCGGCGGCTCTATTCCGACCTGCGCCACCGTTCGGAGTTTGATCTGCTCACTGAGATTCCCAATCGCTTCGCGATGGAGAAGCGGATGGACATTCTAATTGAAGAGGCGCTCCAGAGCTCTGGTATCTTCGGGTTGATTTACATCGACCTCGACGAGTTCAAACAGATTAACGACCGCTACGGCCACCACATTGGCGACCTTTACCTCCAGGAGGTGGCCGTGCGCATGACGCGCCAGTTGCGTGGACGCGATATGCTGGCCCGGCTGGGCGGCGACGAATTCGCAGCCCTGGTTTCTGTTGTGAGTAGCCGCGCCGATGTGGAAGAGGCCGTCCGCCGCCTGGAACACTGCTTCGACACTCCGTTTGCCGTGGAGGAGCACTCGTTGTGGGGCGAGGCAAGCATCGGCATTGCTCTCTACCCGGAGGACGGCCTCACAAAAGATAGTCTGCTGAGTGTCGCCGATGCCGCCATGTACGCGGTGAAAAACAGCAAACGGTGATCAGTTGCATACTGAGCCGTGCTTTACTTTCTTGCCAACATCATTCTCCCGACAGCAGCACTCCTTCCGCACGCACTTACGTAACAGGTCTTAACACGGGATTTGAGTCCCTGGGTACGAAGAGTTCGCCGAAAAGTGTATTCTTCAAACTGGAGTAAAAAAATCGCAATTATCGCCGATATTTACTCTCAGGAGCCAAAAAGTAAGATTGCCGGTTGGCCCGTGGGCCCGCGATGAAGAAACTGATTCCCATCTTCGCGCTTCTTCTCGGCTGGGCCTCGGCTGCCTGTGCCGCGCCGCCCGGCACACTGACCTCGCTGCGCGATCTTTCCACCCTCAGCAACGCCGAAGCACGCAAGGGCCTTCCGGTCACCTTCGAAGGGACGGTCACTTACTACCGCGGGTATGAACATCAGCTGTTTGTGCAGGATGGCGGCCTCGCCGTTTTTGTGCTCGCCACCGTAGACACCAAACTGGTCCCAGGCGACCGCGTTCTGATCAAAGGAAAGACGCGCGAGAGCTTTCACGCCATCGCCGTGAGTCAGGACGTTACTGTACTTCGCCACGGTGCCCTACTCAGCCCTGTTCCCGCCAGTTTCGGCGATCTGATCCTCGGACAGCACGACTGCCTTCTGGTCAAAATGCGCGGTGTAATTCGCGCCGCCGATCTAGTCTGGAGCTCGCAGGCTTCCATTCGCAGCGCTGCTCTTCAGGTGCTCACCGACGGAGGCTATATTGAGGCGGTCCTTGACAGCGACAATCAGGAGGCGCTGAATAACCTGCTGGACGATGAAGTGGAGATCACCGGGGCAGCCGGCGGGGAATTCGATGACAAGATGCAGCAGACCGGCATTGTGCTCCATGTTTCCAGGTGGGCTAACATTAAGATCCTCAAGCGCGCTGATAAGAACTTATGGGATATTCCTGCCACTCCCATGAACAAGATCCTGGGCGGCTATCATGACAGCGATTCCTCGTCGAGGATCAGGGTCCACGGCGCTATCACATACTATCAACCCGGTTCGGCGGTTGTGTTGCAAGACGGCGACAGGAGTCTCTGGATCAGGACCAATACCGACATTCCCCTGCGCATCGGCGACCTGGCGGACGCAACGGGATTTCCCGATATCCTGGTTACCGATCAGGCGCGGAGCGCGAACGATGGCTTTTTGGCACTCACTCACAGCGAAATCAAAGATAGCGGAGTGCTGGCACCGGTTATGCCGCTCCTCCTGACCTGGCAGCAACTGGCGGTGAGCGGCGACCTGGGTGTCGGTCACCACTTCGATCTGGTATCCATCGACGGAGAGGTCGCAGTGCAGGAGCGCGGGGGCGCACAGGACGAATACACGCTGGTTGCGGATGGACATACTTTCTCAGCCATTTACCGGCATCCAAGCAGTTCACTGACGGAGATGAAGCAGATTCCACTGGGTTCCATGGTGCGCGTAACCGGAATCTGCACCGTCCACAATTCCAATCCCTTCGGCGGTCCGGTGGCCTTCGATATTTTGCTGCGCTCCTTCGACGACATTGAAGTCATCAAGGGCCCATCCTTGCTGAGCATTCGCAATCTGGTGGTTCTTGTCGGCTTGCTGCTCGCGATCGTGGCCCTGGTAGGCGGCTGGGGATGGAGGCTAGAGCACAAGATTCGCCAGCAGACGACAGCCTTGGCGGCTCTGGAACGCCGGCGCAACCGCATCCTCGTAGACATCAACGGATCGCGGCCACTGGCCGAGATCCTCGAAAAGATCGTGGGGATGGTCTCCTCGATGCTGGATGGTGCGCCCTGCTGGTGCCAGCTCGCCGATGGATCGACGGTGGGCATTTGTCCTACGGATCCGCACAGCCTGGAGATCGTTCGCGCAAAGATCAATGCGCGATCCGGTCCGGCGCTGGGAGCGCTGATGGCCGCATTTCGTCCGAAGTATCGTCCGGTCGCGCGTAGAACAGAAGCACTTGCCGACGGGGTGCGGCTGGCTGCGCTGGCCATCGAAACCCGGCGGCTCTACAGCGACCTGCGCCACCGCTCGGAGTTCGATCTGCTCACCGAGATCCCCAACCGCTTCGCGATGGACAAGCGGCTTGACCTCCTTATTGAAGAGGCGCGCCAGAACTCCGGTATCTTCGGATTGATCTATATCGACCTCGACCAGTTCAAACCGATCAACGACCGCTACGGCCACTACATTGGAGACCTTTACCTCCAGGAGGTGGCCGTACGGATGACGCGGCAGTTGCGCGGAGGCGATATGCTGGCCCGGCTGGGCGGCGACGAATTCGCCGCCCTGGTTTCCGTATCCAGCCGCGGCGATGTGGAAGAGGCCGCCCGTCGCCTGCAACGATGCTTCGAGGCTCCGTTTGCCGTGGAGGAGCACTTACTTCACTGTGAGGCAAGCATCGGTATTGCTCTCTACCCGGAGGACGGCCTCACAAAAGACAGCCTGTTGAGCGCCGCCGATGCTGCCATGTACGCGGTAAAAAATAGCAAACGGTGATTAGTTGCGTACTGATGCCGTGCTTTACTTCCTTGCGCGCGTCAATCTCCCGACAGCAGCCGCCCGAACATGAGCAATCAGGTCTCAACACGGGATCTGAGTCCACGGCGCACGGCTGGTCCGCAAGAAGTGTATTCTTCATACGAGAGTAAGAAATCGTAATTCCCGGCGATCAGTACTCTAAGGAGCCAAAAGCATGGTTGCCGGCTGGCCCGTGCGCCCGCGATGAAGAAACTGATTCCCATCTTCGTGCTTCTTCTCGGCTGGGCCGAGGCTACCTGGGCCGCGCCGCCCGGCACGCTGATCACACTGCGCCAGATTCACGCCCTTTCCAATGGCGAGGGGAACCAGGGGTTTCCAGTAGATTTCGAGGCTACGGTAACCTACGGTCGCACGGATGAAAACATTCTTTTTGTCCAGGATGAGGATGTCGCCGTATTCGTTCTGATCGCGGCGAATGCCAAACTTTTGCTTCCCGGAGACCGCGTACTGATCAAAGGAAAAACTTCGGGTAGCTTCAACCCTATCGTGATTCCCGACAGCATCACTATGCTTCATCACGGCGCCCTGCCGAAGGCCGTTCCGGCCACTTTCGAGCAACTGATCAAGGCACAATACGATTGCCGGCTGGTTTCCGTGCGGGGCATGGTCCGCTCCGCTGACGTGAGGTTTGCTGGAAACGGGTCGTCGCGCCGCGGCCAGCTTCAGATGGTGACCGAGTCGGGGCGAGTAGAGGTGAATCTGGACATCGACGATGCCAGCGCGCTCAGCAACCTGTTGGACACTGAGGTTGAGATCACTGGGGTCTCTGCGGGAAAGTTCGACGACAAAATGCAGTTGACCGGAACCGTGCTCTATGTTCCCTCCATGGCGAACGTGAAAATTCTCGCACGCCCCGGCAAAAGCCCATGGTCCGTACCTGTCACTCCTCTGGACAAGATTTTATCGGTCTACAACGTGCACGATCTAACCCCCAGGGTTCGGGTACAGGGAGTCATTACCTATTACCAGCCAGGGCTTGCCATTGTGCTGCAAGACGGCTCTAGGAGCCTTTGGATCGAAACCAACTCCATGCAACCCCTCCGGATTGGCGATCGCGCGGAGGCGATCGGTTTTACCGAAGAGCGTTACCGGTCTCTCTCCCTGGTCGATGCCGAAGTCATCGATACCCACGTTTTCACACCCGTCGTGCCGCGACCGTCGACGTGGAAGCAACTGGCCAACTGGAGCGCCAACCAACCCGACGGACATAGTATTGACCTGGTTTCCATCGAGGGAACGGTAGCAGCCGAAGTTCGCGAAGACGTGCAGGACGAGTATGTCCTGGTCTCCGATGGACGCCTGTTCACCGCGATCTACCATCATTCGTCCGCTAGGGGCGCAATTCCGTCAATGATGATGATTCCTTTGGGAACCAGAATCCGCGTCACTGGCATCTGCACACGTTCGGATACAAGATCGGTGAACCCCGGGTATGAGGTAGCCTTCGATATTCTGATGCGCGACTTTGACGACATTAAAGTTGTCGCTCCACCCTCAATGTTGAACATTCGCAATCTGGTGCTTCTCGTCGGCCTGCTGCTCGCGATCGTGGCCCTGGTAGGCGGCTGGGGATGGAATCTCGAGCACAAGGTTCGCCGGCATACGGCCGCATCGGCGGCCCTGGAGCGCCAGCGCAGCAGCATCCTCGTAGACATCAACGGATCGCGGCCACTGGCCGAGATCCTCGAAAAGATCGTGGGGATGGTTTCCTTGATGCTGGAGGGGGCGCCCTGCTGGTGCGAGCTTGCCGACGGATCGAAATATGGGAGTTGTCCTCCGGAGCCGCACAGCCTGGAGATCGTCCGCGCGAAGATCGATGCCCGATCCGGTCCGGCTCTGGGCG